>JACCEC010388822.1_pt1 | contig 12869 bp, 9 predicted proteins | sample 7450121 | NCBI WGS metagenome assembly JACCEC01 (sample SAMN15323455, study PRJNA562643) | freshwater metagenome | isolation source: river surface water | place: USA:Blue River Watershed | collected 2017-08-18 | reverse complement strand
GAGATTGGAACCAATTCGCACATATCTTTGTTCAAAGTGAACATATGATCTATATTGGTTTGTTGATCGTCGTTGTGGCGTTTATGTTGTGGGTGATTGATGTTAGCCAATGAAATAAGAAACCGCTCCGGTGAAAGAAACCGCTTCGGTTTCTTTCGAACTTCCCGCTATAAATATATTATATTTGAATATAATATATTTGAATATAATATATTTATGTTTATTTTATAAATAAGTTATTCTATAGCGGGAAGTTCGAAAGAAACCGAAGAGGTTTCTTTCACCGAAGAGGTTTCTTTCACCGAAGAGGTTTCTTTCTTAAACAGCCATGGGTGCTGATATCGCTTCATGTGATTCGTATCCGAGGACGATAAAATCCTCTGCTTTAAAATCTTCCACGCACTTTTGTCCCCGATTTTTGATCTGTAATTTTGGAAAGCAATATGGTGCGCGTTTCAGTTGTTTCTTCACTTGTTCCACATGATTTTTATAAATATGCGCGTCTCCAATCGAGATCACAATCTCATGTGGTACCAAACCCGTCAATTTCGCAAATATATAGGTCATGAGTGCCGTGCTACAAATATTGAATGGCAATCCCAAGAATGTATCACACGACCTTTGATACATCGAGCATGAGAGTTTATTCCCATATACGCGGAATTGATATACCATATGACAAGGTGGAAGTGCCATTTTATCCAAATCGCATGGATTCCACAAATTGATAACCATCCGTCGGCTATTGGGATCTTCGCGTAGTAAATAGAGTACTTCTTCCACTTGATCGACACCACTTTTTCCATCTCCACCTTTCGCTCCTCCAAAATTGCGGAATTGATGACCATAGATGGGTCCGCCTTCGCCTTCGGGATAATTCGTCAAACCCCGTTTATCGAGTGCTTCTCGGGATGTATTCCCTTTCCAAATGTTCACTCCTTTTGCTTCTAAGATCTTTGAATCCGTCTCTCCGCGAAGGAACCACAAGAGCTCTTCCACAACTCCTCGTGTAAACATCTTCTTTGTTGTCAAAAGTGGCAAAGTGCCACCAGCAAGGGAGAATCGGATTTGCGCCCCAAATGTTGAAAGCGTCCCAACACCCGTGCGGTCATCACAGTCCACTCCTTCATGAAGCAGATCATGAATGAGTTGTAGATAATTCCGCTCATCGCTCTCAAAGTTATATCCGAGATGATCAAGTCCATGGTAAATGCGATATTCGTGTCCACTATCATCCGATTTGCGAACGCTATGTAGATGCCAGCAATCATTATAAATCAGCTTTGTGTGTTTATCGGCATTTACATTATTGTGTGAAACCGTCTTCTTGAACGCAAGATGGAATGGGAACCTTTTGATTCCATCTGTCCCTTCACCCACATTCGCACCCACGTCCATATTTACCATTTTGGTGATATACATGCGTTGGATATAATAATCATACATATGTTTTTCAAAGAATTCGGCAAAAGTGGAAATGCCACCAATAATGTAAACACCTTGAATAAAGAGACTCAGTCGATAGTCGCGATGGCAAATTTCGAGCGCATCTTTGAGTGTTTGAATGTGGTAATGAAGCACATTTTCCTCAAACACGAAATTCTCACTTGTTATCGTACTATCGCGATCGATGACGAAATTGTAGCGATTTGCGAAATATCCACGCTTCTGAAATGTTTTGTATCCCATGATCAAACCATTCTTCATATCATAATCATCATCCGACGTTTTCCGAACAACAGAACAAGTGATCTCTTCAAAGTGCGCGTTATATTCGGCACAATCCCAATGATCATCGCGATAGATAAAATCCTTTCCAAAAGAGGAAATAATGTGAAAGTGAACCATCTTTATTCTCTTCTATACATTTTATCTAAAAATGACTCTATATTCAAATGAAAATCTGAAAATAAAATCGGCTTACCATAAATTTATTTTTTTATACTTTTCAAAAACATTTTGAAAAATGTATTACTAAGCCGGTACAGCGATTCGAACGCTGGGCTTAGACGTCTCATTGCCTTACCATTTATGGTAAGGATAACAGCGTCTCACTCTAACCTACTGAGTTATACCGGCTTTGGGTGGTTTTAACCTATAACCACCATTTAAAAACATTTTAAATGGTGGTAATTTAGAAAAGATACTCTTCTACTCTATATTGTTGAAACTCCTTTAAGATCAACGTTCTTCAACTTATCGATAGATAAAAAAGTTGGAATTTAAACGCACTTACTTTTCTTTTGTTCAATAAAGTGATCTATATTTTTCTTTATAATATCATTCACACATAACTTGTTATAAAGATCGATATTGATTGTATGATCTGAATTAAATATCTTCTTTTTAATAAAACCATATTTTTGTCCTATTTTATTTACTTTCTTTGTTCTATTCAATTCATTTTTTGTTATTATTGAAAAGTCAGAATCATCAATTATTACACCGGATGCTGGAATGATCCTATATTTTTCAGCAAAGGTTATAATTTGTTGAATGTTAAAATCGATTATGTCTCCTTTATTTTTAAAATTAATATAATATTGTAGATCATCTTTAACTATCTCATTTATAGATAATTTATCATATAATTCTTGATTGATTATGTTATTTTTATATACATTTTGTTTACTTCTAGAATACCATTTTCCAAATGAATTATTCACATAACTTTCTCTTAATTGAGGAACTCGCCCGTATTTTTCTGTAAATTCACGTAATAATTGAATATTATCAATAACTCCTATACCATTTTTAAAATTAATATAATCATCGATATTCTTCTTAATATTTGGATGAATAATTGATATCTTATTATACAATTCAAGATCTATATTATTTTTATTATATATTTGAATCTTTGTTCTTTCGTACCACTTGCCTATATTCATATTTTTGTACTTATATTTATGAGGAGGTGGTACAGTATATGTTGGATTATTACAATAATCCATAAATAAATCATAATAATTTGTTTTTATTTTTTGTTTATTTATCATATAATTATCAATCCTCTTTTTTACATGTATATTTTCAGAAAGTTTGTAATAATTTTCATGAATTACATATCCATCATATATATTAGCAAGTTGAGAATATAGCCAATAACCTATTTGAATATCTTTATATATTTCATCTCTTTTGGGATATCGGTTGTGGAGATCGCAAAATTCGAAAAGTATGTTTTTCTTCTTTTCCCATAATTCGTTATATGTCAATGCGTGAACATGAATAAATTTATTAAAGTCAATATTGATTTTATTTGTTTTTTCAATTTCATGATTTTTATGTTTTGAATCATAATTGCTATTTATCATTTTGATCTTTTTATAAAATTCTATATCATTCTCTTTTAATAATTGTAATGAGTAAATAATATTATTCAGATCATCTGTCCATAAGAAACAATTCGCAATTTTATTCGGGTTCTTTTCATCCAAACGATTAGCCCTACAAATTCTCTGAACTGTTCTTATATCTGATGAAGATTTACCAATATGTGTAATAAAAACAGAATCACATTTAGGTATATTTACACATTCGTCTAAAATATAAATAGATGTGATAATCTTTATTTTATCTTCACGATCATCTTGAAACGCATTTAGAATTTTATAGCGATCTGATTCATTCGTATTTGATGTTATATTATATATTTGAAAATCAATATAATGATAATTATGAACTACTTGTGTGAATATATGTTTGAATTGATTACACTCTTCAACTGATCTCAAATAAACGATTGTTTTTCGACTACCTGTTTGAAGTAAGCCGTTTATTAGAAATAAACATTTTTTATATAATTCGTCAATATTCTGATCTACATGAGACATTTTATCTTTCTCGAATACATCGCTTAGATCTTCAGGAATGTCAATCAAAACATTATTTTTATTCATCTCAATTAATGGTAAATATATCTGATAATCGCATATATACTTTTCTTTTATCGCATTATGGAATGAGTAATTATATATTACCTTATAATTAAGGATATTATATAATTCATAAGGAGGAGTTGCCGATACCAAGAGAACTTTAGGAAAAGCTTTTATAAGTTTTGTTAATTCATTATATGAGATTAGATTATGTGCTTCATCAATAATAATGATACTGTTTTTTAATAAATTGTTAAATATATATGTATATGAATTATCATCTGACTCATCATCCGATTCCGACCCATCATCGCTATCTGATTCTTCATCATCATTCTCAGTTTGATCTTCGTTTATTTCTGTAAATTTTTTCATTACAAAATGATTGAATAATTGTTGAGCAGACTTATAAGTGATTGATATGAGTGATTTTTTATTTATATGATCTTTAATTATATTATAATCTGTTGTACCATTTGAGTCAGAATCGACAATAAGAGAATTATATGTTGGTATATACTTTCTTACTCTTTCTAAATTTTGTTTTACATGAATTTTGTATTCAGATAATATGAATATATTATCATAGTTTGAATCTTTCAAATGATGAGAAAAGATTTCTGTTTTCCCCATTCCACATGGAATTGTTAAAAGTTGGATACCATTCCACTCTTCATTTAATTTTTGTATAGCATCAATCTGGTATGGTCTTAATATGATATTTTCGATATTATTTTTTTCTTTATTCTCTTCTTTTTGATGATCATCCATATTAAACATTACTTTATGAGGTAGAATAATACCATCACTATTTAAGAAATCATCTTCTAGATCACGTTGAAGATGTGATGTATGATATAAATACCCTTTTGACAATGAATTTTTCTTATGTAAACGAAACATAATACTATTTATAAATGTTCCTAGATCATTTGCTTTTATTGTGTTATCCCATAGTTTACATTGTATACCGTGATATATACTCTTTTCGATTGGTGATGTTATATCTTCAATTGAAATAAGATCTAATCCATACTCTTGAATAGGATTATAATAAATACCATTTTCAATATAAAATTCTTTTCGTTTTAGGCGAAGATTATTATATTCATGAATATAACCTGATTCATATAATATTTCTTCAGGAATATGTTTCCAATGATATGTTTTTTGACCAGTTGTTTTTTGATGATAGTGTAAAATTTGATATTCATATTTTAGATAATTCATTCGATTGAATGAAAGTGCTACATTTTTATCTGATTTTTGATCATCCGAAGATACGAATTCATCATTATCACTTAAATAAACTTTCTCGAAATGGATTGATATGTTATTCATTTTTTATATATTAAGAGTTTATTTTAATTTAAAAAATTAAACGAATATAAGTTCCTATACATTTAGGGCAAATAGTCTCTATATCGAGACGATTAAAAAAGATTATATATAAATTGTAAATATATACATAATATATTGGATATAGAGAGGTCTTATTAGAATATGGTAGTGATTAAACTTAAATAATGAGCGATCAAAAAAAGTATATATGTATAAAGTGTAATTTTTTCTCAAATTATAAAAAGGATTACAATGAACATATAAAAACTGAGAAGCATTTAACAGGTAAAAGAAAAGAACGATCTGATAAAAAAGTTGAGGAGAGTTTATATACGTGTACAAAATGTGATTATTCTACAAATCATACCTATAACTTAAAATCGCATATATTAAATAATCATTCTACAATTGAAGAGCGTAAAAATGGGTTTACATATTATTGTGATGGTTGTAATTATGGAATTTTTAGTAAAACAATCTTTGAAAAACATCTTTTATCTAAAAAACATATATATAAAAACAGTTCGTAATAAATATCATCATAATAATATTTTTAAATGTAAAAATATTATATTGAAATGATCGATATCGCACTTATTTATTCTCTTCTGAATCACATATATTGATTGCCATTTTGGATTTCACTTTTGTCCGTATGTGTTTGATGCCACCTGCTTTGGATATATCGGCTCCTTTGATTCCGATTTTGGCAAGTGTTGTTTGTCCTATATTTCCTTCTGTAATTCCGCTATCTACAATCTTTTGAATCAATCCATTCAAAAACGCTTCATGATCTTCTTCGGATCCCATCCTTACTTCCGCGCCCGCTCCCGCTCCTGCTACCGCTCCCGCTCCCGCTCCTGCTACCGCTACAGCTGAGCCACCGGTTATCTTATGTTTCTCCATCAATCCTTTCACATAATCGATTTGCGAGCTTGTTCGTTTGAATCGCTCTTTGTATTGATTTTCATAATAAATGATCTGTTTCCTATCTTTTTCGAGCGCATCCAACTCCCCATGTAAGTGTTTATTCATCATATCTACCATTTTGACAAAATCCGCATGCTCCTCTCCATGATCCGCATTATCCATCAAACATCCTTTCTTTTGAATCAGCTCTTCCATCACAAAGACTCCATATTTGATCATCTCCACATTGCTCTTTACATTTGATATGTAAAGGGTGGGGATGCCGTAATGGTAAACGATATTAAATGCCCGTGAATTGATATTTGTATTATGAAGTGAGTATAATATGGCACCGTCGATCTTCCCGCTTTTGGAGGATACTTCGATATCGTGAATAAATTTCGTTTTATCACTTGCGGAGAGTGTATTTACGTTCTTCACTTCTACGAGTATATGGTATTTCTGATCATGAGAAGTCATGAATAGATCGCTCATGGAAGCGTTATTCTTGGATGTATTTTGGACGTCATAATGGGAGAAGTGTTGGCTCAAATAGTTGTATACGATATTCTCGCCTACGCTCCCCTTTTGTGCGCTTGATGCGCCTACGTATGTGTTAAAGGATTGTAATTCGGCAAGTACTCCGAGTACTTTTGTTCCGAGATCATCCATGGAAGCCGCTTTTTGTGCGCGCAACTCTTCTTTGAGGTATAAGATCTCGCTTTCGCGTTGTGCGCGTCCTTTTTCGATCAAATCGTGGATTTGTGCGCTTTCGAGGCTCTTTTGTTCTTTGAGGAGTGTTTCGTAATATTTGACCTTTTCTTGAACTTTTGTATATTCGGCTTCATAACTCTTCACTTTTCGGGCATGTTCTTCTAAAATCTCTTCAACACGGCGATTTTGGCCTTCAAGAGTGGCGAGCTTCCCAATTTCACGATAAACGGCAATTCCGTATTGGAGGATCTCTTCGGCATGTTCCTCGAAATCATCGGGTAGTACCAAGGCATCCGATACTTGGATGCTTCGCATTCTTTTTATTTTTATCTCTTTACGTAGGATCTTTCTATAACCATTTATTGATATATGAAAAAAATGAAGGATAGAAAGATTTTAAACGAAAATATATTCAAAGGTGAATATCTCTGAGAGACACCCAAGCCCACAAAATGAGCTCGACTGTGTCTTTCAACTACTATACCGCCGATTATCCTGCTGCGCTTGAGCGTATGGCTGCTGCGCTTGCGCGTATGGATGCTGCCGCCGCTGCCGCCACTCGTAAGAGTAGCAAGCGCAAGGAAGCACCTCCGACCGACGCTGATTATCCTCCCGAGAAGGCTCCTATGCCTATGACGGATGATGAGATTCGCGAACGCGTGGCTCGCTTCATGGCGGATATTCGTGATCGCAACTGCGATCAGCGTATCGTGGTGGGTTGGGTCATGGACACTCCGTACATCAATATTCAGCGCATGTCGATGGTCGAACAGATCGTCCGTGATGCGTTTGCTGCCAAGTTTGCTGCGTGAATACGCTACTTACCACCAAACTCACGTCTCAGGAGTATATCTGAGGCACCTCATAAAAAACATTACCTTGATTTAAAATTTCACTTCATAATTGTGTATATGCCTCATAGACACTTTCCATATTTTTGGGAAAAAAAATGAAGGATAGAAAGATTTGAAAGGAAAATATCTATAAAGGTGAATATCTCTGAGAGACACCCAAGCCCACAAAATGAGCTCGACTGTTTCTTACCCTGCCGCCGTTCCTTCTGGATCCGCCGCTGCTGATGGTGCTACTACGCACTCGTCTTCCCCTGCTGCCGCGCAGAGACAGGACGTTAATACGAAAGGCAATGTCATCAATATTCGTCTTCCGCGTATTTCTGGCTATGCTGCTGCTACCGCAGCTGCTGCTGCGGCTCGCGAAGCTGCTGAAAGGAATGCTATTGAGAAGATGGATAACGATGTACGTGCGATTGGCACTGCTCCTGCTTCCGTTGCCGCCGCATCCGCTGTGGCGACTGGACGGTCGAAGAAGCCTTCGAAGGTCGCTTCTGCGGTTAAGAAGTGGAAAACTGCTGTCAAGCCGGAGCCACGTGTTCAGAAAATTAAGTGTGTTCCTCGTCGCTTTTGCGGCTACGGAGGCTACTATAACTACTGAACCGCGCGCTATCCCCAGCCGCCGCTCGCTTCCAGCTAGCCCACACCACCACAAACACTCGCGTCTCAGGAGTACTGAGACAACCATGCTGTTCATTCAGCCCCCCTAAAAAAAGAAAAAAAAAAGAAAAAAAAGAAAAAAAAAAGCTCATAAACAAATTTCCCATTTCAAATCATCAAAAGAACGCATATCAACCTTCACACACTTTATGCGTATCTTCTCGCCAACTTCACCGCCACTACCACTACCACCGCCACTTCTCAAAAATCCATCATAACCCAGAGATTTAATATAAAATTTCATTCCGTAATTGCTCACATTGATGATATGTGCCTCATATACACATTCCATATTTTTCGAAATAAACTTGGCGAGTTTCCATTTTTTATACAATTTTTCGCATGCGCTATTCAGCTCTTCGCGTTTATTGAGATGTTCCAAAAGGCCATCCAGTTGATCATAAACATATCCATCCATCATCCGCATTACGATAACATCATGATATCTGCGGATGGGGCTTGTGAAGTGTGTATATAATTTCAAATTGAGCCCGTAATGTCCGCTCTTTTTTCGATCATACATCGCATTTTTATACTTTTGAATCATAATAATTCCGTCGATCAATGGATCACCCGTGATATCCATCCCTTCTCCTTCCTCAGGATTAGGATCAATATAGGGAGCATCATGATATCGCTGGGGAATCTTGAATCCCAGTTTCGCCGCATGTTCGGTGATGATGCGATTTGCGCGAATCATCATCATTTCGATAAATCGGTGTGTCCAGCTATTGTAATCTTCATAAACGATTTGATCCAATTCCATTGTTTCGTGATTGATCTTGTAGGTGGGTGAGCAAATATTGATTCGCCGTTGATAATATTGATGTACAATGTTGTATAACATGTTTCGCACATCCTTCCGGAGGCCTGACGACTTGCGCTGCAACTCTGTGGATCCGAAGGATCCCAACAGAGTTGACGACTTGCGCTGCTCCTTTTCTGAACGAAACACGGACTCTTCGAGTCCCAGTGGAGAAGAATCAGCCGATTCATAATCAAACCGCTCTTTTACGCGTATGGTGCTCTTATAAATGGCGTATGATTCGATCGGTAAATCTACCTTTCCATCCACATTTCCATCCACATTAACATCACCAAGTTTCATTTCGACGGTGATGACGTTTCTATCTTTGCCTTGAATGAGTGAGAATCGATCTTCGGCAAGATGATCAGGGAGTATATTCAAATTTTGGAGTGGAGAATAATAGGTGAAGCCCAAATAGGCCATGCGTTTTTCGATTTTGGAAATGGGATAGTAGAGCTGGTTCGCATCGACAATATGGACATAAATGGTGGTTAAATCATCAGATATGGAGATGGCATCATCGAAATCTTTCGAAGCCGGAGGGTCGATATTGAATGTGTATAAGTGGCGCAAGTCTACTCGTTTTCCCGGATCATAATCATAAAAAGAAGGTAATTGAGGATCTTTATAAACGCGCAATGGATAGAGGCCTCTTTCTCCGCATTGATAAAGATCGATGAGGATTTGGTGATCCCGCTCTTTACAAGGAGGGTAATATTGAATCACGCTATTCTCGTGGTATGAAATCCGTAATATAACGTAAACATCCGCATCCACGTACCAACTAAAAGGAGCGTAGCATTGGTAGGATCGGGGTAGTAAGGGTGTATGAAAGTAGGCATTTCCCGTTCCATCACACTCTTTAAGAATGCCGATCGTAAAGATTGTTTCGCGAAAGATGATTTGTTTCACTTCGATATATTTTCCGCAAATATCATACAATACAATGTCATGGGGGAGTAGTTGATAAAAGAGATCATTCTTCACGAATGACCATTTATCGGCTATATCGGATCCATCGATGGCAAAGAAGATTCCGCGTAAAATGATCTTTCCTTGAAACATCAAATCTTTCACACTTCTATAAAAAGAAATGTGAAAAAGGGAGTGAAAAAGAAACGAAGAGAGTAAAAAATGATAGAAAAAGAAGAAGTATATAAAGTAGATATAAATATAATATATCATCAAATATAATCAATCTATCAAACACGATCCATCAAAAATTCTGTTTACGTTTTTGGATTATTTAACAATGACCCCACTTACGATCCTTGTAGGTGTTGCGTTAGTGGGTACGTGTGTTGCGATTCTTTTTGAAACTCCCGAATCCAAAAAGGTGGATTCTCTTCCTCTTCCTCTTCTTCATGAAGAGTCAGAGCAGAAGAGTAGTATGATGCGCCGAACGACTTCGATGGCTGCGTTGCCCTTGCCGCTGCATACGGATCTTGGATCACCGAAGTTGAATCAGTTGGAGTTGATCCTTGCGACTACGTCCAAATGTGCGCATTGTGGTGGCAAACTTGCCAATCGCAAGACGTATGTGGTGGGACGTGAGCGGGGGGATAGTCTTCAATTCTGTTCAACCGAGTGCCGGAAGGAAGCGTGTGGGTGGAATAAGTAAATCGTACATATAATGTATATATGTGAAATTGTAATATAAAGTGTATGTGAAAGTGTACATATCATAAAATCAAAATAAAAAATGACAAAAAAATATTATAAATGGGATGAATATTAAATATCAAATATCAAATATCAAATATCAAATATCAAAAAAGTAGATATGAGAGCGGAGATCCGTGATCGTATTTTGATCCTTCGTTTTAAGAAGCGTGATGAGATGAATGCGACGTTAGATCCGTATTCGAATGCGTATGAGGGATATTTGAAGAACCGCGAAGGGCACAACTTTCCGTCATCGTATCTTCCGAAGGATCGGAAGAGTAAATTCTATTTGTATATCGATCGTGTTGATTATGTGATTGGTATATATGGAAATGGCGAAGCGCTTAAACATGAGTTGCTTCATGCGAAGTATTATATGGATCGTGCGTATCGGGAGGAGATTGATCGTGAGTGGTCGTCCCTTTCACCGGAGGATCGGTGCCGTATTACGGCAATATTGAAACGTCTTGGATATAGTGATGAGGTGATAGTGGATGAGTATCAAGCATTTAAGTATTCGGAGCCGAAACCATTTTTCTGAATTCTATCTATTTTCATTTTCGTTATGATCGTATTTTAAAAATCGGATCATACAATAATATAATATATACCTTTATTTAAAATTATAAAATTATAAAATGAGCAAAATCCCAAGTTTGAAGGATATATTGAATGACATTCCGGATGATGTGAGTGAAGAGGAGGAGGAGGAAGAGTATTATCAAATATTGCCTCAACAACCTCAACCTCAAAAACAAAAATTCCTCGATTTACCGGAAGAGTATACGCGTCTCAATCCAATTCCGAGTCAACCTCCATGTGGGGTAGCAGGAAGTCGTCAACCTTCTTGGTTCCTCGAAGAGGAACAGAAGGTTGCAGGAAGTCGCCAAGCTTCTCAATCGAGTTATGTACTTCCATTAACGGAGAAGAATTTAGAAAAAGTATCAAAAAAATCAGATTATGAAGAGGATCAAAGATCGATGATAAGTCATCACACTCATAAAACACATAAGACACAAAAATCAGATCACACACATAAAACGCATGAAACACATAAAACGCATCACACACATCACACTCAAAAAACGCATAAAACACATGAGACGCATAAGACGCATCACACTCAACCTTCTTGGTTCCTCGAAGAGGAACAGAAGGTAGCAGGGAGTCGTCAACTCTGTTGGGATCCTTCGGATCCACAGAGTTGCAGCGCAAGTCGTCAAAAATCGGATCATAAAGAAAGAAGAGTTCGGGAGGATGATGATCGCAGTGTTATATCGAAGATATCGGCTTTATCGATGGGTAGTATAAAGCCGATTGATAAAAACGAAAAGAAGAAGAAGAGTGGAGATTCGTATTCGCATATATCGGTATCATCACTCAGTTCGTATGATGTAGAATCGGAATCATCTTCGGAGTATTCGAAATCGGTAAAATCCTCATCAAAGAAGAGAGAGAAAGTTCCAATATATAAGTCGGCAATCCACATTCCAGTGCGAGAATCGCAACATCCAAAATCACAATCTGAGGTGAGTGATATGGAAATGAATGAATTAAAGATGTTAATTCGTTTGTATATAGAGAAGGATAATCGTGTGAAGCGTATGAGAGCCGAATTGAGGGAGGAGGTGAAGGAGTTGAAGGCTATGGAGGCGAAGATTTCCGAATATATGAAATCGAATGATATAACGACGATAACGAGTAAGAGTGATAAGAGCAGGATTGATTATTTAGAGAAGGAGAGTAAATCTTCGATTACACGAGAGTATATGTATGAGAAGTTGTATGAAATGTTAAAGAACGAATCGACGGCGGATGCGATAAGTCGATATATTTATGAAAATCGAGATGTGAAAGTGAAGAGTATGATAAAACGAAAAGTGTAAAATGTAAATGGTTTATATTCATATATATATATGTAATATAATAAGTGATAATGATATAAAGGTAAGTGTATAAATGAAAATAATATGATAAAATATGTGTGAAAATTTTAAGAATAAAGAAATCAAATTATTGGAAGAGCGTGAGTATATAAAT
>JACCEC011996991.1_pt1 | contig 12875 bp, 9 predicted proteins | sample 7450121 | NCBI WGS metagenome assembly JACCEC01 (sample SAMN15323455, study PRJNA562643) | freshwater metagenome | isolation source: river surface water | place: USA:Blue River Watershed | collected 2017-08-18 | reverse complement strand
GATTATGGATAAATTCGATTGATCCAACATCCACACCACGCGTTGGTTGAGCAGCAACGAGTACCGGAAGTTCTTGGCTAAGTTCACGAGCAACAACGACTTTCTGCTTATTTCCACCAGAGAGTGACCCGGCAGTGTTAAAGGCGGATGGAGTGCGAATATCAAATTTCTCTACGAGTTGATGAGCATTCTTAGCAACTTCAGGCAAATTTCTTACCCAACCTTTTGCAAAAGGCTCTTGATCAAATTGATTTAAAACCAAGTTATCTGCGATGGTGTAGTTGGTAACTAAGCCATGCTTTTCGCGATCTTCAGGAACATGTGAAATCCCTGCCTCATGTACTGCATGTGGCGCCATATCCTTAGTTGCAACTCCATTAATTAACACCTGGCCTGCTTCGCGATGGCGCATTCCACAGATAGCTTCAACTAATTCGCGCTGTCCATTTCCTTCAACACCGGCAACTCCCAGGATCTCGCCTTTATGAAGAGTTAGATCAACTCCCTTAACGGACATGATCTTGCGATCATCGCGAACTTCCAGCCCCTTAACTTCAAGGACCGCAGCGCCACGTTTAGCCTCGGTGCGATTGACCTGAAGTACTACAGAACGACCGACCATCATCTGAGCTAAGCCTGCTTCATTGGTCTCTTTAGGTGAAGTTGTGCCAACTAATTTGCCACCGCGTAAGACAACTACACGATCGGCAACAGCCATAACTTCATGGAGTTTGTGGGTAATTAGAACCACGCCAACGCCTGATTTAGCGAGGTTACGAATAACACCTAATAGTTCATCGATCTCTTGTGGAGTAAGAACCGCAGTTGGCTCGTCGAGAATCAAAAGCTTTACATCTTTACGCAGCGCCTTGAGAATTTCCACGCGCTGCTGCATGCCAACTGGCAGATCTTCGATTACCGCATCGGGATCTACTTCAAGTCCGTAGCGCTTCGAGAGCGTGATGATCTCTTGGCGGGCCGCCTTCTGATTGATAAAGAGGCCACGCTTTGGTTCATCACCCAAGATTAAGTTTTCAGCGACAGTCATCACCGGAACCAACTGGAAGTGCTGATGAACCATACCGACACCACGTGAGATAACTCCTGCGGTATCGCCGAAGACGATTGGGGTGCCACCGATCTTTATCTCACCAGAATCTGGCTTAATCAAACCGAAGACTGCTTTTAGTAGTGTTGATTTACCGGCGCCATTTTCGCCGAGCAGTGCAACAACTTCGCCGGCGTTTACAGTTAGCGAAACGTTGTCATTTGCAACGACTCCGGGATAGTGCTTGGTTACGCCGGTTACCTCAAGAAGAGCGCTCATTGTTACTGTCCCTTCTCATATGGTTGACCTTCTGCAGCAGGTGGCCGCACCTTGCCTGCAGAAATTGTTAAGACAATGATCGTTAAAATATAAGGAAGTGCAGCGGTAAATTGGGAAGGAATATTTACAACCTGATCAATCATCAACTGGTTGGCATAAGCTTGAGTTAGCCCGAAGAAGAGCGCTGCAGCAAGTGCACCCAGTGGATTCCAGCGACCGAAGATCATCAAGGCGAGTGCGGTAAAGCCCTTACCTGCGATGAAGCCACGTTCGAATGAACCTACTAGTTCAAGTGCCAGGTACGCGCCTGCAAGTGCACCGATTGCACCCGCGATCGTGACGTTTATGTAGCGCAGACGAGCTACTGAAACACCTGCAGTGTCAGCGCTAGATGGATGCTCGCCAACTGCGCGAGAGCGCAAGCCCCAAGGTGTGTGATAAATCCCGACATAGAGAATTAGGATTACCGCAAGACCTATGAAGGTAAGTGCGCCGTGAATAAAGAGAACTTGTCCAAAGAATGGAATCTTGGAAAGTAGTGGAATTTCAAATGATTGGAAGACTGATGGAATTGTCTTTCCCTGAACATAGAGAAATGACGTTAAGCCAGTTGCCAAAATATTGATAATTGTTCCGGCGATGATCTGATCCATTCGCCAAGAAACTGCCATCAGCGCCAAGATAAAGCCCATCAACGCACCAACCATGAGAGCGGCGATGAGTCCGATGACGATGTTCTGAGTCAGATAAGAAACGAAGAATGCAACGAATGCTGAGATAAGCATTGTTCCTTCAATACCGATATTTACGATACCGGTGCGTTCGCACATGATTCCGACCATCGCAGCAAGTGCAAGAGGGAGTGCAAATGCGGTGCCAGTTGCGTAAACGGAAGTCGTGACATCTCCATCACGGGAATAGAAGAAAGCTGTCGCAGCAACTGCGAGCAAGATATAACTATTGCGTTTGGTCAGCATCTTCATGGCTAGTTACCCCATCCGCTAGTCATCGACTTATTGGAACTATTCTTAAAGAATCTGGTGATAAGCGGAGCTGTTACGAAGAGCAAAATCAGCGCCATCAAGAGATCTACAATTTCGGGGGCAACGCCGGCATCAAATTGCATATTGGCAGCGCCCGCGCGCATTCCACCAATCAGAATTGCGCCCGGGATGATTCCGATTGGATGCACGCGACCCAGAAGTGCAATGGTGATTCCATCGAATCCAAGACCCAAGTTAAAGGCTGGTTCATATCGGTAGGTAATTCCTAGCGTTTCAATCGCACCACCTAAACCAGCAATAGCGCCAGATATGACCATCGCAGAAACGACTGTGCGCTTAACAGGAATACCCGAATACCAAGCGGCGTGGCGATTGCGTCCGACAGTTTCGATGCGGAAGCCGCTAGTTGTGCGACCAAGTACCCACCAGATAAAGACGCCGAGAAATACCGCAAAAAAGAATCCCGACGGAAAACTGCCGAAGAAAGGAAGTCTTGCTTCTTCGGAAATTTCTGAGGTTCGAGTTAAAAATTGACCTGGCTCGCGTAGTCGCCCTGATGCCAAGTAATCAGCGATCGCCATCACAATACTGTTGAGCATGATCGTGGTGATTACTTCGTGTACACCGCGGTATGCCTTTAATAGACCTGAGATTGCAGCAACGAGTGAACCAAAGAATGCTCCAATGATTAGCGCAACAGGAATATGAATGAATCCGGGAAGGCCATCAAAAGTCACTCCAGCCCACGCTGCAGCTAGTGCGCCCGATAACAATTGTCCTTGAGCACCAATATTAAATAAGCCAGCGCGTAAACCAACTGCAACTGCAAGCCCTGCTAGGACAAGAGGAGTTGCTTTAGCAAGAGTTACGCCTATACCTTCAAGAGAACCAAATGCACTTTTAAAGAGTGATCTATAAGCAACTATTGGATCAAGACCTTGTAATTTAATTAGTATGCCGCCGACAAAAAGTGCGACAAAAACTGCAATTATTGGAATTAGCCAAGAGCCAACATCAAATTTTTTCTTTGAATTATCCAGATCGGATTTAATTGATTTTGTCTCGCTCATAATTGACTATCTTATTGGTTTTTTTCAATAAAGAAAGAGGGAGTAAAAAAAGAGCGGGTGTTCATTTGCACACCCGCTCCTTCTGCCAACTCTCAGGTAATTAATTAACCCTTAAAGCCAGTTGAGATTGAACCAGCAAGAACGCCAGTTGTTGTCTTCTTCAAACGTACCTTGACTGCTGCAGGAACTTTTGATTCCAAGTCATGGAATGGTGCAAGTCCAACTTGACCTACGAAGTTTCCACCCTTGATTGTTCCGGCCTTAGCCTGACCAACAAGTGTTGCAACTCCAAGTACTAGCTTCTTCTCTGCTGAAGTTACTAGACATGACTTTGCTTCAGGAACTGTGTAGTACTGATCGATGTCAACACCGATGCAGAATGCGCCAGCCTTCTGAGCTACCTTACCAAGTGCACCGTTACCAGTTGATCCACCTGCACCGAAGATTACGTCGAATCCCTGTGTAAGTAGCTGGTTAGCTGTTGTTGCGCCCCATGCTGGATCTGAGAAAGCGTTATCGCCAGCTGCGTGGTAAACAACAGTTGACTTGATCTTCTTGCTGCGCTGCTTAGCGGCGTATGCAATTCCGTTTTCGTAGCCTTCACCAAACTTGCGAACTGGAAGAACTTCCTTCATACCGAATACTCCGCCGACCTTGTTGGTCTTTGTTAGGTATCCAGCGAGGTAACCGGCCAAGAAGCCAGCCTTATCTTCGTCGAAGATCAATCCTGTGTAGTTAGCTTCTGTTGATGCGTTGAACTGATCAACACCAATGAACTTGATCTTTGGGTAAAGCTTTGCAGCCTTAGCTGAAGCATCGCCCATCAAGAAGCCAACAGTTACGATTACGTTGTAACCCTTATCAGCAAATAGTTTGATGTTAGCGTCATAGTCTTTTGAATCTTTAGTTTCGATGAACTTAGCGAAACCACTAGCTTTCTTGGCGCCTGCTTGTGCGCCTTCCCATGCTGCTTGGTTGAATGACTTGTCGTCAATCTGTCCAAGGTCAGTTACGAGACCAACGCAAAATGCGCCTGCCTTACCGCAATCTGCTTCTGTTGTTGCAGCATTTGCTGGAACAATGAAGCCAACTGTTGCAAGAGCGAGTGCAGCTGTAATAGCCGAAATTCTCTTAATCAAGTGGAGCTCCTTATATAGACGCGGTCGATTAGGGCAATCGACCTACAAAACGTTTGTGGGGTAAGAGTAACCGAGCCCATGAAATCCGCTATTCACCCGCCGTTTTATGCGCGTTAATCTTTATTACTTTTTGGTTAAGTTAAACCATCAAGTTGAGGTTTAGGTCATATGATTCACGCATGCGCGCCAAGAAAATTGTCACAGTAACAATTTTGGCGCTTTTGCTCGGTGGCTTACCTGCCGCACAAGGCCTGTCAAAAGGCACCTTCTACTTAGAGCTAAAGGCTGGCTGCTACAGCGCTAATAAAGCTCCAAACAAGCCAAGTAAATGGACTGACACTAATTATAAAACTTTGTATTCGACCGCATGCACATCACCACATCATTACGAAGTTTTCTTCGTTGGAAAGATAAAGGCGAAAGATTTAGGTTCTGACGCAGCAAAGAAAGAAGCGGGTATCGCTTGCGACAACGCTGCGATTGCAACACTTACCGGCCAGAAAGATTTGCCACCTTCACTGACTTATGGATATTTCTTTCCTGATCCAGGTGCTGAGGAGAAGAAGTACGGCAAGAAAATATTGTGCTTCTTTAGAGTTGCCGATCCAAAGAATGACAAGTTAACTCTTTCAATCAAACGCACCTTCCGCGAAGTTAGTTACGTTTAATCAGCCAAAAAGCTAATTGCGCTCTTTGGATCCCTTACCCAAGTACTTCTTCTGCACTTTACGCGCCTCTGAATATTGGGCATACGCTTTCTGCGTACTTTCTAAAGTTGAGACAGCAGGGATAGGAACTTCCCACCATGCTTCGCCGCCGGGTGCGTAAAGTAGCGGATCGCTATTAATATGAATTAAAGTCGCGGTCGGATGCGCTTTTGCCACCTTCATCGCCGCAGATAGATCTGCAATTGCATTTGGTGTTTCGGCGATACGGATCACATGCATTCCAAGGCTCTCGGCGTTGGTCGCTAAATCAACTGGTAGAACATCGCCGGTTTCGTGGTTATTGCGAGCCTTATCGCGGAAGCGATACTTGGTACCAAAGCGCTGCGAACCAATATCTTCAGAGAGATGCCCGATCGAAGCAAAACCATGGTTTTGTACCAGAACCACAATAAATTTCAGGCCTTCAGCAACGGCAGTCACTAATTCGGTATGAATCATTAAGTAAGAGCCATCGCCCAACATTACAACTGGAGTGCGAGATGAATCTGCGCGAGCAACACCTAAACCTGCGGCGATTTCATATCCCATGCAAGAGAAGGCATATTCCATGTGATATCCGAGAGGATCACGAACGCGCCATAACTTATGGAGATCACCTGGTAGCGATCCTGCTGCACCAACCAGAACATCTCGTGGATCGGTGGCTGCTTGCACAGCGCCGATGATTTCGCTCTGACTTGGCTTGGCGAGCTTTTGATCAACAAATGCGGAGTCGACAATTGCGTTCCAGTAGGTTTTCTCTTCAGCAATCTTTTTCGCATATGCGGTATCGACTGAGTATCCGGAAAGTTCTGCGGAAAGTTCAGTTAGCGCCTCACGAGCATCAGCAACAACAGGAATCGCAGTTCCGTGCTTGAAGGCATCGAAAGCGGTGACGTTGATATTAATAAATTTAACATCTGGATTCTGGAAAATGGTGCGAGATGCGGTTGTGAAATCGCTATAGCGAGTGCCGATACCGATTACTAGATCCGCATCTTTCGCAAGGCGATTTGAAGTAGTTGTACCTGTTGCACCAACCGAACCGCACATCTGTGGGTGATCCCAGTTGAGTGAACCCATTCCGGCTTGTGAAACACCTACTGGAATACCTGTCACTTCCACAAACTTAGTTAGCGCTGCATGAGCATCTGAGTAGATAACTCCACCACCTGCGACGATAAATGGACGCTTGGCGCTGCGAATTGCCTTGGCAGCGACGGCACTTACGCCGGCATCGGGACGTGGACGGCGAATATGCCATTCGCGATCTGCCAGAAATTCTTCGGGAACCTCAATCGTTTCGGCCTGCACATCTTCAGGAAGACAGATTGTGACAGCGCCAGTTTCAGCAGGATCTGTAAGCACGCGCATTGCGCTAAGCAATGAACTAAAGATCTGCTCTGGGCGGTTGATGCGATCAAAGAACTTAGAAAGCGGCTTGAAGGCATCGTTAACTGACATCGTTAAGTCATAAGGTTGTTCTAACTGTTGCAGAACCGGATCGGCTACGCGATTGGCAAAGGTATCTGCTGGAAAGAGCAAGACTGGTAAACGATTTGTCGTTGCAACGGCTGCACCAGTGAGCATATTTGTGGCACCTGGTCCAACTGATGATGCGCATGCAAAAGTGGAACGGCGACGAGTCATACGTGCATAAGCAGATGATTCATGAACCATCGCTTGCTCGTTACGCGCTTGGTGGTACGGCATTAAATCTGGATCAGTTGTAGATAACTGTTTTAGCGCCTGACCAATACCTGCCACGTTGCCATGACCAAAGATTCCAAAGACGCCCTGAATGGTTCGCTCGCGGTAATTGCCATCAACTGTGTATTGATGCGCCAAGAATTCAACAATTGCTTGACCAACGCTCATCTTGCGAGTTGCCATTTGTAGCTCCCTTGAGGTCTTTACTAATTAGTTCTATATCAATTAGTTCTATATCAATTAGTTCTGTGGAAAACCGAGGTTGATTCCACCATGGCTTGGATCTAGCCAACGGCTAGTAATCGCTTTGCCACGTGTAAAGAAGTGAACTCCTTCTTCGCCGTGCGCCTTAGTGTCACCAAATAGTGATTGTTTCCAACCACCAAATGAGTAGTAAGCAACTGGTACCGGAATCGGAACGTTGATTCCGACCATGCCAACTTGAATCTCATTCTGGAAGCGACGAGCTGCGCCACCATCGTTTGTAAAGATCGCAGTTCCGTTGCCGAATGCACCACTATTGATTAGCGCAACACCTTCGTCATATGACTTAACGCGAACAATAGAAAGGACTGGTCCGAAGATTTCATCCTTATAAACGCTAGAAGTAGTTGGTACTTGGTCGATCAGGGTTGGCCCAAGCCAGAAACCAGCAGCCTCACCGTCGGCCTTTACGCCGCGACCATCAACAACAACCTTGGCACCATCTTTAACTGCCACATCAATGTATGAAGCAACTTTGTCACGGTGTTCTTTTGTTACGAGTGGACCCATATCGCAGCCGCGGCGACCATCACCGGTGCGCAACTTATCCATCCGAGTAACAAGCTTTTCGATCAGCGCATCTGCAACTGGTTCAACTGCAACGACAACTGAGATCGCCATGCAGCGTTCACCGGCAGAGCCAAAGCCTGCATTAATTGCTGAATCTGCAACAAGTTCGAGGTCAGCATCTGGCAAGACCAACATATGGTTCTTTGCTCCACCAAGTGATTGCACACGCTTTCCAGCCTTGGCACATTCTTCGTAGATGTATTTTGCAATTGGAGTAGATCCAACAAATGAAATTGATTCAACGTCAGGGGAGTGCAGTAAGCCGTCTACTGACTCTTTATCGCCATTTAGAACGTTAAATACGCCATCAGGAAGACCCGCTTCTTTCCAAAGCTTTGCAATCCAGATTGATGCTGAAGGATCTTTTTCAGATGGCTTCAAGACAACTGTGTTACCAGCAGCGATTGCGATTGGGTAGAACCACATCGGAACCATCGCTGGGAAGTTAAATGGAGAAATAATTCCGACAACGCCCAGTGCCTGACGAGTTGAGTAAACATCGACGCCGGTTGAAACGTTTTCAGAGTAGTAGCCCTTAATTAGCTGTGGCATTCCGACTGCGAATTCGACTACTTCTTGGCCACGTGTGATTTCACCAAGCGCGTCAGATAAAACTTTTCCATGCTCACTAGTAATGATCTCTGCGAGCTCGCTCTTCTTAGCATTTAGCAGTTCGCGGAATTTAAAGACAATCTGTTGACGAGCGGCAAGTGAAGTCTTTGACCAACCAGGAAATGCCTTCTTCGCAGATGCGATAGCAGCGTTGATCTCTGCCGCGTTTGCTAGCGCAACGCGCTTTGTCTCAACGCCTAAAGCGGGGTCATAGACAGGAGCTGTGCGTCCTGAAGTGCTTGATACTTCTTTATTATCGATCCAGTGGCCAACGGTTGTAGTCATAGCCTCATCCTATGACGGCAACCCCCGATTTATAAACGGCCCTAATCTTGATACTCGCCACATCGTGCGGCGGAACTGTCAGCGGGTTCTGCTCCAGGATCATCAGATCTGCCTGCATACCGACTGCGATCTCGCCGAAACGCTTTTCGTTAAAGCCCTGATAAGCAACGCCTGCGGTGTAGAAACTCAAACTCTCCTCCACTGAAATCGCCTCGTGCGTGCTCCAGCCTTCGGTCGGCCATTTATCTGGAGACTGGCGATGCGTTGGAACCGCTAGCGCCAATAAAGGAATGTAAGAGGTAACTGGCCAATCGCTGCCATAACTAATTCGCGCCCCACTTTTAACCATCGATGCCAGTTGATATTGGCGATTATTTCGTTCATCGCCGATACGCGGTGCAATAAGTTCTTTGTTCATCGGATCTAGATAAGTCCAGAGCGGTTGATAATTTGCAATAACACCAAGTGCGGCAAAACGTGGCAGATCTGCTGCATCAATTAACTGCGCATGGGTAATGACAGGGCGACGATCCCACTTGGGATTTACCGCAACCATTTTCTCAATCGTATCTAGCGCCTGACGCGCTGCGGCATCACCAATTGCATGGATATGTAATTGATAACCCTGCGAATCAAATAAAACAGCAGCTTCCAGAATTTCATCATCGCTCCAGATCAATAAACCCTTTGATGTTGGATCATCGAGATACGGATCAAGTAGGGCTGCAGTGCCTGCTGATAAAGCGCCATCACCAATAATTTTTATCGTTTTGCAAGCAAGTTTTGTATTTGGTCCAAGCGCTTTTACTTGCTCACGAATCTGCTCAAAGTATTTAACGTTGTCGCGCCATTTAGTCGGCTGAGCCAACATGTACAAATCCATATTGATTCGTAGCGCGCCAGATTTATCGGCAGCGATATAGGCCTCGGCCATTCCTGGGGTAACCCACGCATCAACCGATGCAGTTACTCCACTTTCTAAATAACGATCAGAAGCCCAAGTTATCGCTGCAACATCATCTTCTAACGTTCTCTCTGGTGCTTTCTTCAAGATCAAATCCATCGCAGATGGTTCGCGCAAGGTTCCGCGCGGTGATCCATCGGAGTTGCGCGCAATAGTGCCGCCATCAGGATCAACTGTTGCTGCCGTTATTCCAGCAAGCTCAAGTGCTTTGCTATTTACCCAAATCGTATGGTGATCAACAGCCTGCAAAACAACGGGGCGATTACTTACTGCTTCATCTAGCCAAGTGGCTAAGAAATCTCCGCCCGCAACGGCGGCAGCTTCGTAAGCGCCACCTACTATCCAAGTTGTATTTGGATTGGCATCAGCAAATCGTTTTACTTCAGCAACCATTTCAGCAACGGTCTGCAAACCATTTACCAGCGGCCCCTGAGCTTCGCGCCCACCAAACAATGGATGGGCATGTCCATCCATAAATGCTGGCGCTAAAAATGCACCATCTAAATCAACAACTTCATCACCTGGATGGGCAGCGCGATTTATCTCAACGATTTTGTCGCCATCGATGCGCACAGATTCTGCAACACAACCGATGCCGCACCAGATTGTGCCGCCGCTGAAGAAAGTTGCCACTTGCGCATCCACCAAATCTCTCGATAAACCAAATCTCTCAATAAAGAAGTGGCGCAAGTCTAGGGGTTACTTCTTTTTATACCCCGCTGGGCACTTGGGGCTAACCGCCGTTACCTTCTTAGTGGTCTTTCCCTTTACACAAGTGATTGTGCTTTTCTTTTTGGCAATAGGAGCCGTGGCGATTGGGGTTTCAGTTGGAGCAGGGGAGGGAGTAGATACGACTTCCTTCTCCTGCGAAAGCTTCACATTGATAGTTGGAGAAGAGAAGGTAAATCCCTTTGCTGATAAGTAAAGCCAGCCGCTCTTTTCGTTAACAATAGTTGTGGCTACTTTCTTCTCTCCGGCTGAAGTTGTAATTGAAATTTCTGCCTGAATTGGAGCGCTAGAGAATCCGTAAATGCAACGGGCAACTTTGCTATTGATAGCTAGGTCGTATGTACCAGATGCTTCTGCGCCACTTGCTTCGTAGTGCGGTGATGCAACTTTGTATTCCAGTGCACCAGTTGCCTTATTAAAGTTTGGGGGACCGGCGCTGTAGGTCAACGCATTTGTTGTAACAACTCCACCTAACTCGTCTTTAGAAGTTGTACATCTCTGAATTTCGGGGTTCTGCCAGGTATTTAGCGCGCGATATGACCAGTATTGCGTTGTCTTTGAAGCCTTGTCACCAATAGTTGGCAACATATCGTTCATGATCTGCATGGTGAGCGGATCAGAAAGTCCATTGAGCATTGTCTGAGTTCCACCATTTGGTGTACCCATAACGCCCCAATCAACATCTGCAAAGATGATTTTTCGAACTGATTCAGGGATCTGCGCATTCGGAATTGTGAAATCAAGTGTAGAAACTTTTACAGGCTCTGCCTCAATGCTAACGATCTGCCCCTTTCCATTAGCTTCGACTTCGATCTGTGGAAGTGCGATGCGTCCGTGGAACCAACCACTAACTTTCTGTGCCAACTGCACTGACATTCCAAAGCGATATCCGGTTGGGAAATCTTGGGGGAGTTGGCAAATGCCTGTATCTACAACAGTGCAACGCTCACCTTGCGGTGTGTAAACAGGAGGGGTGTTTGCAACTCCGCCACCTGGCCCCCAGCTTGGCCGAGAATTAACTGGGGCATAATTTCCTGTTACTGGCTTTACAGGAATAATTCCGGTCATCACTTGTCCGTAGTAAATCTGGGTAGAACTTAATGGAACGCCAGCAGCCTTCTCAATATGTGCACTGATGCGCGCTGAAACAAAATAATTTTCTTCTCCTCCACCATTTTTCACACTCGGAATTTTCCAAAGACCACCAAAGCCATTTGTCGCAGATAACAACATGGAAGGAATAGCGGGGCGATCAGTGGTGCCTTTAACTGGAAGAGAATTTAGAAATTGACCTTCTATTTTCTTACCTGATGCATCAACGGCCCATACTGATTTGATGCAATCGAAAGATGAATCAATCGCGCAAGTTGGTAGATTGTGAATAACCATGACCATCTTTGATTTTGTGCAAAGTTCATCATCAACACCTGAACAACGTAGGATTTTATTTGAATCTGCGTTGTCGGCATCGGCATAGAAATTATCTGGCTCTTGGGCAAGGTCAAAACTTTCATTTAAGTAAAGACCAAAGTAGGGAACGGTTGAAGGAATTCTTGCGCCTGCCTCAGCGCCGCCAACTTGGACGATAGACCCCAATAAAAGCGCTGCCAGAAAAGCTGCTCCAAATTTACGGACTGACTTCACGTAAAACCCCATTCAACAGATCTGACCCATTTGGCCCTCCCTGTACATCCGTTATCTAGCCCGAGATTTATGCAGGGCTACTGGAGTTGCTTAGGCTTTTGCATCTCAAGCGGTGGGATCGCGGGCTTATCTTCGGTCAATTCCTTTAGATTCTTATCTATTTCAGTAATCACGCGATCGATCCCGTATTCGGCAGCGATCAGGGCGCAGGATAGAAACCGGTTGAATTCTCGGCCATCGCGGGCGCCGAAGAGAATCCCTGAAGTCTTCTGGCGATTACTGACATGAAATATGTAATCAGTTTCATCGGCAGAGGCTGCCGCACCATTCCACTTTGAGAAGAGCCACTCTTTGGTGTTGAACATTCCATTAAATAAAACGCGATTTGTCGTGAGAATTACATCGCCGACTTCACCGTACTTTTGAATCGGATCACCAGAAACATATGTGCCGCGAGTTGCACCAACTCGGTAACGAATACCCGCAACGACCGGAATGCTTAACCCTTGGCTAGTTGCTGAATATTGACCTGCACTGCGTCCTGCTTCATGAAACTGTCCTTGCGCGGTCCAGAGAACAATTTCGCCTGCCTTTTGAATCGTCTGATTAACAACTACATCTTCGCCTTTTGCAGCAAGTACAAATGCATCTTTAGCTTTATTGAAGATCTCAACATCTGTCTGCCAATCAGTGATCGCATGATCATAAACAGCCATCGCACGTTTATACGCGCGCTTTGCTTTCCAATTAGCGATAAATCCCATGGGCTAATACTGCCTAACTTCATATTTATCCACAACAAAGCAGAAAACCTAAATCAGTCTTTATCAACTGACTTAGGTTCCGTCCT
>JACCEC011602197.1_pt1 | contig 12875 bp, 11 predicted proteins | sample 7450121 | NCBI WGS metagenome assembly JACCEC01 (sample SAMN15323455, study PRJNA562643) | freshwater metagenome | isolation source: river surface water | place: USA:Blue River Watershed | collected 2017-08-18 | reverse complement strand
GGGAGGATTATTAGCTTTGTATATTTTTGCTAAATATGATGCAGGTAAAAAATTGAGTGAACTCCAGCTTTAAACCAGATATAATTCATATATTCCCATAAAATATTCTTCCATATTTCTCCATATTGAGTTTTGAAGGTATTAATTCTTTCAGATTCAGATATTTTTATTCCATTTAAATATAATGTTTCATTATATTTATTACCAGAAATCATATATATATAGGCTCCATTAAGTATATTTTTGAAATAACGGCATTGTATTAATAGATTATTATTACTGCTCCAATATTGGTGTATTCCATGTTTTTTTCCGAAATGATAATAGTGTTTAAGTTTGATAACACCATTTTGATACCATTCAGTGTGAATTCCGTGTTTAAATCCATTGAGATATTGGGATTGGAAACATTTATTACCATTAGGGAACCAAAAAATGTGATTTCCGGACATTTTACCATTAGAATAAAGTGATTCTTCCCATATTTTACCATTAGGATAAAAATATTGGTGTATTCCTTCTTTAATTCCATCGGGAATGATGATAGAATAGGAAGAATGAAGTTTAGTTTTTTGTTCATCCCAATAGATATTGATTTGATTTACTTTAGTTCCCATATTGATTAGATGAATTCATTCTTTTTATTTAATAAATATATTATTTTTGGAATTTATAAATAAATAAGTATGGAATGAGGAAGTTTGGAATGAGGAAGTTTTAACTCTTGCAAACTAACAAGTTTGCAAGACTATCCCTGTTGGGGGCATTCGCTGATTGGACAAGCCAATCAGCTCCACCCCCATGCGCGCCTTTCAGGCGCTTAGTGCTAAATTTTACTACATATGCGACCATTATAGAAGGGGATAATTGAATTATATTAATTTTTTTTTTTTTACAATATCCATCTTCTTATATTTTATTTAAAAAAAAATATTATAAACAAAATAGAAAACTTGAAAAATGATTTCTCATATCGACAGAATGAATGATAGAAAAGTCAAAAAGATGATTCAAGATATGCAAAAGCGGGAATTTATAATAAAAAAATCTTTTTTACAATATTTAAAACTAAAGGTTTATAGATAATGTGTCATCTGAATCTGAATTCAAATTTGTAACATACAATATTTTCTCATTATTTTTACAAAAAAACACAGATAAAAACATATATGATTCAAATAAGATTCCAATAAAAGACACAATCATTGTATTGAAAAAGAAAAACAAGGTAAAATCATCATTTTTAGTATAATATTCTGAGAAAACCATAATGAATATTATTTCAAATACATTAGTTAATTCAATATATATGATGGTATTTGTTTTTATTCTTTCTCCTGTTCTCAGGAAAGTTGTATCACTTAAACTTTTTGTTGAAAAAGTAGCAACAATACAAAATAGAAAAATAAATAGAAAAAATATATTCATACTTGGTTCATGTTTTTTGAGTAGAAACAAAGATATACCATTTATTGATATATATGAAATAGATTGATATATGCAATATCTTGAAATCCATTTTTTGTATTTTTTAATAATTTCGCTTTTTGAAAAGGGAAAATTCCGATTCCGATTATTTTCAATGAAAATTGGAATATGAAGCAATTTACGACAATGAGGACAACTTGCATTATTATACACATCCTTCAATATCCATTTCTTTATACATTCCTCATGATATACTGAATTGGAACATCTTTCATTACATGGAATCTGTCTATCTCTCCTCTCATCTCCCAATTCCACATCATTCTCAATATCATCTTTACATATTATACATGTTACATTAGTATTATCATGACCTCTTGGAAGAGCTTTTATATAATCTTCAACAGATTTCTCCACACTTGTTTTCTCTTCTTGAAGAAGTGATTGAATCTCTGGATTCATCTATGTTATTTATAGTTGATTTCTGTATTTTCTATGTTTAATTGGTTTATAATAATCATTTTTTACGGGTTTTATACGTATTTAATTAAGACGTGTAATGAGTAATGTTTTTTCATAATCAATATTGGCACAATCGGGAGATTCCCAATCTTCTAAAGATATAATATCCATATTTTTAAAGGTTAATAGACATTGATTATTTTCCAAATGTTCAGATTCTTCAGAATATTCATATTGAGTTATTAATAAACTATCTTCTTCATTAAAATCTTCTGGTATGTTTTCAATATTTAATTGATGATCAAAATGAAAACAAGCATCAGACAATATGAAATGATTGATTGATTTATTATGTTTTAATGAATCAATTAACATTGGAATATCATCTATTTTAAAATTAATTCTGAATAATTCAACATGTTTTAAAGTATTATTATATTTAATACATTCAAATAATGATTCTTTTATTTCTGAAGGCATAGTTAAAGATTTAAGGTTAATTTTTGTAATAGTTTTATTTCCTTGAAGATTTTCAAAAAACAATTTGTTGTAATTGAAATATGATAAATCAATTTCTGTCATATTATTACATTCTGAAATATTCAATAAACTTATCATATATTCATTTGCAAAATCTATAAACAAATCATTATATTTCTTTTTTAATATAGTGATATTATCACAACAAGGATAAATAGAACTAAAATCCAACATATATCGGCCATTTAATTCTCTATATTCATTATTTTTAGTAAAACCATTATGTAATTCTTCAGAAGAATCATACATATCCAATATACGAAAAAAATCATTGAACTTAATTAGTAGAGAAACATCAAATACAATAATAGAGAAATCCATGATTCCATCTGGATTATATGTAATAATTTCATCATATTTCATATATCTTTGTGTTTCATTATTGATAAGTTTAATATCACAAATATGTTCTTTGTTATTAAAAATGGTTTCAATTCCATTATTAACTAAACTTAAAAACTCATTTGTGTATTGTTTTTCAATATCAGAATCATATTCACTTTCTGGTTGTTGTTCAGAATCACCAGAATCATTAGAATCATTAGAATCATTAGAATCATTAGAATCAAAAGAATAAATTAGTTCATCAGCTTCATGTTGATAACAAATATCGAATGGGGTTTCTGTATTTTCAGCTTTAATTTCTTTCAAAGTTGGGTGATTGTTGATGATATCGCCTGTTTCTGAGACGATATTTTCAAGAATAACATTACAAAGTTCTCCAACACTACAAATATCTGTATCCATATTAATCATATATCTGATTCCAGAGATAAATGTGATGAAACAGGTGAATCCTGAAATGGGAATTTCGGGGATTTCTGTTGTTTCAGTTTTAATCTCAATAATTTTCATTGTTTCGCTTTCGATTTCTGTTTTTATTTATATTTTTTTATAAAAGTAAAATGATTTATAAATCATTTTTTTGTTAAGAAAAGAGATGAACGTAAAAAACACCAAAATCCTCAATCTGTTAATAGTCTATTAACAATAAAACGTTTTAATCCTGATGTTGCTCCATCAGTTTCAACTAAACAAAACTGACCTTTTTCTAAATTATTCACTAAATCACGAGTGGTATCAAATATACGATTTATAGTGTATAATGATGGAGATTCTTCTATTATTTTTGATAAAGTCTTTGTTTGGTTAGTATTATTTATATAAAGATAAACAAATGAGTTATTTTTTGAGATAGAATTGAATAGTTTATGATAATCAAATTCTATATTTGTAAAACTATAACATTGGATAGTCATATTAGTTTCAATTAAATCATATATTTCTTCCATATTATCGGATATAAATAAAGATAATGATAATTCAGTGATTGTTTTATTATTACTTAGGCAGTCAAAGATTTTTTTTTCTAAAACTAAGGGATGAACTTCAAAACTGATAGAATTGAGGTTTATAGCATCCATTTCTAAAACTTTTTCTAATAAATCAGCTAAACATAATTTACAATCTTCATCTATATATTCAAGCTCTTCAGGATCTATTATTATTTTTAAAAATTCATTATTTCTGTAATCAGAAAACCATTCAAATTGTTCGTCATAAGAACACCATTCACATGTTAATTTTTCTTCAAATTCATCAATAAAACTTATATCTGAAATGATAACATTAAATTCTTCTAAAGGATTTTGACGAATTAATGTTGTATTATATTTCAAAACATTCATTTCATCATTTTCTTTCCTAACAAGTTTTGCATCAAATCGAATTTCTGATGGACCGACTATTGATTCCAATATTATATCACAAATTGTTGAAACTTCACTTTCATTTTCTTTAATATGAATTATATATTTTGAACCAGAAATGAAAGAGACAATACAAGCAAATTCATTTTCGGGAATTTCTGGGATAGTCCCCTCCGTACCAGTTATTTCAATACAAGACATTTAGGTTTACGTTTAATTTATAAAGTAGAATTATATATTTTATAATTCTATTTAAATCATTTTTTGTGAATATTAAACGTGATTACTATCACTTTCAATATCATTATGTTTGATTTTAGTGATAATAAATTTGGTTGGTCCATACAAATCTTCAGAAAAATAGAATTGATTAGAATCAAAAGGGTATTTACCACTTGCTTCCATTTCATCATCATAGAAGAAATGCGGTGTTTCTGTCATTCTTTCATTAATTGTGAAATAATCTGTTTCAGATTCAAATAATTTTATTAATGAATATTCATTTGTATCTGAATCTAAAGGTGAATAATTGAAATATCTTATGGATTTATTGTATTTAAAAGAATCAATAAACAGTTTAGGGTCAATTAGAGTATTAAATAAGAATAATGTTTCTAAATGTGTTGTTTCTGCAATAAAATCATATAATAATTGGAATGATTTTTCATTATCTTCAAAAGTATGATTTATATTTAAAGTTAATTCAAATTTATTTTTCCGATAATTTTTGAGAGAATCGAAAATGGATTTTTGGAATGAAATATTGGCTAATGATAATCTATCAATAGATAGAAATTGATGATTCATAATTGTATTAATGAAACCATTAACATACTCATTATCAATAATATAATTCTCAAAATTGATAAATAGTTCAGTGGAACGATGATTATCAAACCAATCAAGAACTTCATCATCTGAACAACCTAATCCCATTAAATACATTTTCATATCTCGAATAAATGAAATATCATAAACAACAAATTCAAAAAACGAATTTGATTGTTGTGAAGTCATAATTGTATCATATCTTTGTGGAATTCCATTAATAATTAATCCTATTTCACCATCTATATCAAGATTATCCATTATAGTATCACATATGTCACCAATAGTAAATCCAGATTCATTTGTGTAGAATATATAATTGTCATTTCTGAGGATAAATGACCCTTCAGGAGGGTTTATTTCAGTATTAATTTCAAATATAAACATTTTTATTTTTGGTTGTTTCTTACTTTATATATATTTTATAAGATTATAAAAACTTTCATTTTTTTTATAGAAAGTTTATGTTTAGTCATCTTCGTCATCTTCGTCATCTTCGTAATCTTCGTCATCTCCATCACCATATAATAAATCACCAACAGAAACTTCTGCTTTAATAATTACTTCATCTGTGCGATGATTTATGGAATTTTTAATAAGTTCAATACCTTCAGGAGTTATACAACAATTTCTTATGTGGAGTTCAGTGATTGAGTTATTTATTGAAAGAGCATTGGCTAAATGTTGAGCTCCTTCATCACTAATCCCATTTATTTCTAAATTAATATATTTTAATTTATTATTTGTTTTTAGACTTTCACAAAGTGGTAAAATACCATTTGGAGAAAGATGATTAAATTTGATATCTAAACGAGAAATATTAGTGTTATTTAAGACATTAGAAATGTGTATTAAACTATTATCATTTAAGTGTGTGTAACTTAAGTCTAATGATTCAAGGTTTTGAATACCTTGAGATAATCGTTCTATACATAGATGATTAAATTCATTTCTAGTAAGATTTAGATGTTTGATATTAGGATTCTTTTGAAGTAATTCAGTTAATGAATTTATTCCATTAAGAGTGATAGCATTACTTTCTAAATTTAAATAAGTGACAGATGTGTTAGGTTCTAAACATTTACAAAGAATATCTATTTTTTCATCAGATAAATATGCTTCAGGTAAATCAATATATTTTATAGTATTGTTATTACTTAAAACATCGATAAATGAATGAAAATTTGGGGATCCTATAGGACCATTAAAATAAGACACATAAGTTATACCTTCAATAGTTTTGTTGTTTTTGAGACATTCAAAAAATTCAGGTTTTAATGTTATATCTGAAAGATGTAAATAATTAGTTAATGGACAATATTTCAAAACAAAAATAAGAAATTCGTTTATTAAATCATTATCTTTTTCCATTTCTTCATCATCATCTTTAGTGAATATATTGATATATAATTTTTTACATGTTCTATATTCACTAATCCATTTCAAAGCATTTTGATAAAAAGTGGAATCATTTCCTTGAACATCAATAATATCTTCAATATATTTTTGAAATCTTCTAATAATAGAAATATCATATGCTATAACATTATATTGTGGAATAGGTGTGAAATCATCTGATTTACTAAGTTCAGTCAAAGGATTTAATTCTTCATCTGCTTCTATATCAATAATTTTAACACCTATTTCGTTATTTTGAATAATTTCATTAATAATGTTATGACATAATTGACTAACAGATAATTCTGTTAAACTTTCATATTCTATATGAAAACTTGTACTCGACATAAAATGAATAATACATGAAAAACCTTTATCAGGTTCTTGTAATATTTGATTACTGGAAGTCAAATTTTCAAACTCTTTAAATTGAATAGACATTTTTAGTTGTTTATTGTATTTAATTTTCCATTTTTATATTGATTTTATAAGGTTATTTCCATCATTTTTTTTTATAAGATGTTAACGTAAAAAAAATATATTAAAAAAATAAGTATAAAATAAGTAAAAAGATTTTTTTAATATGAGTTTATTAACGAATTATACAAGCGTATTATCGAATTATTCAAGTTATTCAAATTATACAGATTTAATATATAATCAAAATATATCATATACGTATAATGATTTTACTATTGAAGATGTTTTTGGATATGTTTTAGAGAATATATGTGGATTTGATTTTGATGAGATTTTTGAGAATATAACAATTCCTGATTATAATTATACAATCCCTGATGGAAATTTGACTGTTCCAGATTATAATTATACAATCCCTGATGGAAATTGGACAATTCCTGATTATAATTATACAATACCAGACGGAAATTGGACTGTTCCTGATTATAATTATACAATCCCTGATGGAAATTGGACTGTTCCAGATTATAATTATACAATCCCTGATGGAAATTGGACTGTTCCAGATTATAATTTTACAATCCCGTCATATAATTATACAGGAAATTGGACAGAAAACTATAATTATACTATTCCAAGTAGTAATAATACATTAAATATTGAGACTTTTAATTTTACAATCCCGGTTATGAATAATACTAATACGGGAAATTGGACATATAATAATTATACAGCTCCAAATTACAATTATACTATACCAGATTATAATTATACTATACCAACTTATAATAATACAGGAAATTGGTCAATACCGGATTATAATTATACAATACCAACTTATAATAATACAGGAAATTGGTCAATACCGGATTATAATTATACAATACCAGATTACAATTATACAATACCAGATTACAATTATACAATACCGGATTATAATCATACAATACCGGATTATAATTATACAATACCGGATTATAATTATACAATACCAGATTATAATGAGACGATATATGATTTGGGAATGTATGTGGAACAGTTATTTGAGAATACAACATGTTGGGGTGTATTGAATAAGGTTTGTTATGATTTTAATAGGACTATATCGAATTATAATGATTTATATAATTTCAATATAACAAGTTTTTTCTATCAATATCAGCAGAATTTTACAAGATGTTTAAATGACACTTTAAGTAATAATAATAATGGAACATATTATCCTTCTTCTACATTCATACCAACATCAACACCATCGATGACCCCATCGAGATATCCAACAAGTTTACCTTCTATGACACCAACAATGACCCCCTCGAGATTACCTTCAATGATACCAACAATGACTCCATCGAGATATCCGACATTGGGTTCGTCATCAATAAGAATAGTGGAGATAGAAGCAAATGTATCAACATCATTATCGGGGATTTTGGTGGATGATTTTGTAGAAGATATTTTCTTCCAAGGTATATATGAGACTATGGAATTGAATATTGAAAATTCGAGGGGAGAAATAATAGATTTATCTGGGGGAATACAGATGAGAAGGAGGAGATTAACGATATCGGATTTGTTGGTAGATTTTAAGTTAAATACACAGATATCATCGAATGTTGGTGATACGAATGTTTTATTGAATAATTTTGAGACAACATTAAGTCAGAAGGTGTCATCAGGAGAATTGAGAGATAAGATAGTGGAAGTAGCAATAAGGGAAAATGTTGATTCGATGGTAAATATAGTGGTAAATAATGTTACAGTATCTATGGATGTTTTATCATCAGTAATATCAACAAATTATCCAACAAGGAGTCCAACATCATCACCAAATAACAGACCATCATCAGAAGATAAAAAGGAGGAGTTGAGTGAAGGTGGAATAATATCAATGTCTGTATTGTTTGGATTGAGTGGTATATTAATGTTTATATATTCAATTTATAATTTGTATATGCAAAAGATTGGTAATATGAGAAAGATACATGCAGAAACAACAGTAATGAGAATAAAGAATAATCAAATTATGCCAGATACAGAGATAAGAGGTTCTGAATATGTATATTAGGATATACTTTTCGCGGGCGAAACTGTTATCAACAAATTACATTTCTATAAAATCATTTTAATCATCAAATCAATATATAGAAAATGATTATGTTGAAAGGAATAATTCGCGCGAATGATGTAGCTTGTTAGGCTTACTTGGGATATATTATCAATAAGTCCGTTTTTTTAAATAATAATTCTAAATAAATAATCAAATATTTAGAATGGGAAATCAAAAAAAAAATAGTAATTGAGAGGAAGTTCCAAGGAGGCTTAACAAGCAAGCGCGGACTTTGAGGGGATTAGTTATTTATCTCCATATATGAAGAAGAATAAATGGGAATTGTTTTATAAAATATTGATATTAGCGAAGCTAATTATCTGAGTCCGTACCTACGGTACTTACGTTAATGTGAAAAAGAGGATTTTGACTCTTTTAGAAAAACAGTGGAAAAATAACTCATCAAACATGTTATCAGGAATATGAGGTTGATCGGGAGTATCTATTTGAATAGTATCTAATTTAGTATTTTTGGTATTAATATTATCAACCAGATTTCTGATTTTACCGAATCCTTCAATAACATTTTGATGAATAGATATTTTCAATTCACTAATGCTATTATTTTCTAAAAGCATTTCAGCCAAAGAATCAATATGATTAATAGATAAATTAATATTTTTCTCAAGGATGAGAAAACTTAATGTAGTATTATTTATTAATTTGTGACATAAAGTTTTTAATTCATCATCATCAATATCTGTTTTTGATATTTCAAGACGTTTAAGGGGTAAATTCCCAATGTTTTCACTGATGATATCAAAGTTTGAACATGTTCCTCTGGTAATTTTTAAATTAGATATTTGTAAATTAGTATTTGCAGATATCGGATTGAAAATTGTTTGAGTGATGGTTTCATCATTTAAATTAACATCAAAAAACTGTAATGTTTTTAATTTGGAACATTTATTGAAATATCCAATTAAATTTGGAGGAATTGGTTTATCTGAAGATAAATTATCAATAAATAAATATTCAGTCATATCATTTTCTTCCATAATTTTAAATATATAATTACAATATTTTTTTTGTTCAGACAAGTCAAATGTTAAATAATAAAGATATTGAGGGACTCTTAAAAATAAACAAACTAAATGTCGAATAGTATTATCTAAACGAACATATCTTTCAACATTACCAGATGGTTTATCTAAACTAAATAATAAATTATCAATCCCTTTAGGTTTTTCATCATCATTAATGATTTTATCTTCCAAAAAACTATCTGTTTGTGTAATATCATTTGTAATGATAACATCAAAAATAGTATTTAGGTAATTAGTACAGGGGTTTTCATAATTTAGATAATTATCAGGATTTGAACCATGGATGAAAAATTGCACATCATTATTCCATTCTTTAACAATCTTTCCAACAATAACATTAGAGATATCTGCTAAAAATAAATCATTTATATCATAATTTGGTATATTTATTAACCATTTAGCTCCAGAGATGAAGTTAATGATACATGAATAACCTGAATATTCAGAAAAATTGACATCATCAAAATTATTAATTTCAGTGATAATTGCTTTATCAAATGGAATTGAAAAATTCTCTTCTACGGAGTTGTTTGACTCAATGCAGTTTGAAGTTGACATTTTACGTATATATGTAATATATATAATATTGGTATTTATAAGGTATTTTATGGAAAAAGATGATAAAAACATCAGTTTTTTATATGTTATTACGCGCGCGAAATTGTTATCAACAAATCACATTTCTATAAAATCATTGTAATCATCAAATCAATATATAGAAAAAGATTATGTTGAAAGTGATAATTCGCGCGAATGATGTAGCTTGTTAGGCTTACTTGGGATATATTATCAATAAGTCCGTTTTTTTAAATAATAATTCTAAATGTTAAATCAAATATTTAGAATGGGAAATCAAAAATAAATAGTAATTGAGAGGAAGTTCCAAGGAGACTTAACAAGCAAGCGCGGACTTGGGGGGTCTTCATATTTACTGGAATTGGATGGAAATTATAATATATTACACCATAAATGGTATTAACTCTTAGGATTATTCTTTTCCAATAATAGTTTTCAATACTGGGGATTGAGGTTGATTATTGAGTTCAGAAATATCACCAATAGTGAGGTAATGAACAATATTTTTTGAAATGTAATATTGAATAAATTTATTAGATGGAAGATGTTCTTCAACTAATTCCAATAATCTATTTTCAGTTAAATAGAAATATTTCACACTTATTTCTTTTATTGTTTGTGTTTTAATAAAATATTCGAGACTATCAGGTCCAATTTGAATTTGAAGAAATGATAATCTTTCTAAAGAAGAAGAAGAAGAAGAATTGGTTATTATTGAAGATATAATTGGATATTGTTTACAAGTGTTAAATATTTCATCAACTTTTGTATCACTAAATTCATCTCCCGTTTTTTTATCTTCTATTTCAATAGCTTCTTCTAAAGTCATACTTACAATTTTATTAAAAGTTGTATAATCTCTAATATAAGGACACCATTGGGGATTTTTATTATCAATTTCAATGGATGTTATTGAATTATTTTGAACAGGAAATTCTAAAAAACTATTTTGGATTGTTATGTCTCTAATATGAGGATTTGTATTGATAAATTCAATAAATTCAGGATGAAGGTCACAATAATTTGAATCAATATGATAATGTTTTATCTTATCAGAATTTTTTAGAAATTCATAAAAAGATAAATAATGTTCTTTTGTTTCTTCATCTAAATTTATTAGTCCTTCACTATTTACGAAAAATTCTGGACAGATAAAAACTGTATTTACAAAAGGAGCATATTTAATAATTCCTTTTTCAATATCAAAATGAAGGGTCTCGCAAAATCGAACATCCACAGCCATAAATTCTCTGTAATTTCTGGCCCAATCATATTCATCACTATTTTTATGATATACATCTCTATTTTCATTAAAAAAAGAAATATCATAAACCATTATATCGAATTCTTCACCATTTTTAAACTCTAATTCATCATCAAACTCATTTAATATTTCTTCAATATTATTAATCAAGTAACAGTCATAATCTTGGTTTTTTATGATGTAATCTCTGATATTATCACAAATACGACCTATATTTTTATTTTCGGATTCAGTAAATTCGATTGTATAACAGTCTCCTGATATAAATTTCACAACAATATAAGAAGGAGCTTCTATTTCACAAGTTTCAGTATATTTCGTTATCTTCATTTTTGGATTACGTAGTATTCAAAAGATAATAACGTGAATATTATTTCTGTATTTTATTTGATTGTTTATTTTTGTTATTCAAAATGTAAAAACATCAGTTTTTTTATAAAGGTAAAATAGAGAGGAATGTTAAAACATATAAATAGATTAGCAAAATATTTTTTTGAACCAAGAATTGCTTTGTTTATATTCATATTGTTTTTAGTGACAACATTAGTATTTTTGGATATAGAAGGAGCTTTTGTAGGAAACTTTCTTAAATTTGGACCAGGAAAAACAGAAGAAGATTCAGCAACATTTTTGCATATGAAACTTGATACTTGGCCAAAAGTATTGATTGTTTATATGATTGCTTTTTTAGTTAGTATTATGAGATCATACTATGGTACAGTTATGTTTGATTTCATACATTCTTATGCATGGAATCCAGCATTGAAAAAAATTAATTATAGTAAGAAATGGACATATATTATTGCAATTGTGGAACCATTATTATATGTAATTTTAGGAATCATAGATTTCTTTATATTGTTCACAAGACAATTCCAATTTATTTTGATACAATTTTTGGGTTCTGCAATTATTGATATTCCATATACAATTTATCGTTTGAATACTAAGAAATTTACATCACCATAAAGCTATCAGAACCTTCATTTTTTATAATTTTTTTATATTTTATATTTTGGTTTAAACTAAAATATTATTTGACATCTCTATGTTTTCATAATTTTCATCTTGAGATATATTTTCATAATTTGTTC
>JACCEC010210607.1_pt1 | contig 12876 bp, 8 predicted proteins | sample 7450121 | NCBI WGS metagenome assembly JACCEC01 (sample SAMN15323455, study PRJNA562643) | freshwater metagenome | isolation source: river surface water | place: USA:Blue River Watershed | collected 2017-08-18 | reverse complement strand
TGCGTCATCTGCCGATGGGTCGCCGGATGCCGATCCGTCGTCGACCGGCGATGCTTCAGCGCACCCGCCACGTCGCAGCCAGGGGCGTGGTCAGCAGGGCAAACATCAGGGCAAGCAGGAGAGGCAAGGCGCGCCTCGCGGCAACCAGAAGCATGAGCGCCATGAGCGCAAGTCCGCTTCGCCACGCGGCACGGCGGGCAAGGGAGCGGCCGGCGATGCTGATGCCGTATTCAGTTTCGTGACCTCGGACGCCTATGATCAGTTGGCCGGTGCCGGGGACAGTGCGCCGCGCCAGCAGCGCCAGCAGAAGCCCGTGCGACGTGACCTGACTGCCGATGACGACGCCCCCAAGCTGCACAAAGTGCTTGCCGAGGCCGGCTTGGGTTCCCGCCGCGACATGGAAGAACTGATCATCGCGGGCAGAGTGTCTGTCAATGGTGAACCCGCCCACATCGGCCAGCGCATACTGCCGGCCGATCAGGTGCGAATCAACGGCAAGCTCGTGCAGCGCAAAGTCAGCACACGCCCTCCGCGCGTGCTCGTCTATCACAAGCCGGCCGGCGAGATCGTCAGCACCAGCGATCCCGAGGGCCGTGCCACGGTCTTCGACCGGCTGCCGCAGATCAAGACCGGCAAATGGCTGGCTGTCGGGCGATTGGATTTCAACACCGAGGGGCTGCTGCTGTTCACGACCTCCGGCGACCTTGCCAACCGGCTGATGCATCCGCGTTACGGCATCGAGCGTGAGTATGCAGTCCGAACGCTTGGCGAACTGGAAGAAGGCATGCGGCAGAAGCTGCTGTCCGGTGTGGAACTGGATGACGGCCCGGCGAATTTCAACAAGATCATCGATGGGGGTGGCGAAGGCGCCAACCGCTGGTATCGCGTCATTATTTCCGAAGGCCGCAATCGCGAGGTGCGGCGCATGTTCGAGGCGGTCGGACTGACGGTGTCGCGGCTCATACGCACCCGTTACGGCGCGATGACTTTGCCCGGCAGCCTCAAGCGTGGACGCTGGGAAGAGCTCGACGAACATGCGGTCAGAAGCCTGATGGCCGCCAGCGGCCTGCAGAAGGCCGGCAAGCAGAAATCGCAGCAAGGACCGCAGGCGCGGGGTGGCAAACAGGGTCAGCGCCATGGACAACCCAACGGCAATCACTATGGCAACCAGCAGACCCCCTTTGGTGGTCCGCAGAATGGCAAACGCCCCGGCAAGCCGCGTCAGCCCGATCCCCTGCAGACCGCGATCGGCCTGCCGATGGCCGTGAATGGGGGACGTTTCAATCGGGGGCAGGACGGACAACGCCGTCCATCTCAGGGCGGTGGACAGTGGTCGAATGACCGGTTTGGCACGGGCATGCAACCGCGCCGGCGGTCGCGCGGCTAACCCAAGCGTGTGAGCGGCAGCGTTGCAACGGCAGCGCTGAACCGATAGTCCCGAAAAATTCTTCTTTCGACAAGATTGGCCTGAGCGCGCTGTGCATTGCAGCGGACAGGCTTATCGCTTATAATCAGGGACTTAACAAAGCGTCGCCCCGAGCGTGGGCCACCCCGACGGGTGGTAAACGCGGAGATTCGGGGCGTGAAGCATAAAAGATGGGCAGATGCCCATTTTTTTTTTCCTGAAAAGTTTGTGGCCGGGTGTCCTTCGGGGGCGTCCGGGCCGGAGTGTGGTGTGGTTCTATCGGCGCTAATTGAGACAACAGTCACCGGCATGGGGTATGAGCTGGTGGACTTCGAACGGCGCGGGCACGGGCACCTGATCGTCTATATCGACGTACCCGCTGACGAGGGTCGCGCCGTCACCGTCGAGGATTGCGAGAAGGTCACGCATCAGCTGCTGCACGTGCTGACTGTCGAGGATGCCGATTACGAGCGCCTCGAGGTCTCTTCTCCCGGACTAGACAGGCCGCTGAAAAAACTGGCGGACTACGCGCGCTTCGCCGGCCACGAGGCCGTCGTCAAGCTGCGCATGCTCACGGCAGGCTCGGGCAATCGCAAATCCTTCCAGGGCGTACTGCATGCGCCAGAGGGCGAGACGCTGAGACTTGAATTCGAGGGAAATGAAGGGCCGGCGATGCTGGAGTTTTCGCTGGCAGAAGTGGACAAGGCACGTTTGGTGCCCAAAGTGGATTTCAGGAGCCGCAAATGAGTCGCGAAATTTTGATGCTGGTCGATGCGCTGGCGCGTGAGAAGAACGTCGACAAGGAAGTCGTCTTCGGCGCCCTTGAGCATGCGCTCGCCCAGGCCACGAAAAAGCGCTATGAAGGCGAGGTCGACATTCGCGTGGCGATTGATCGCGACACCGGCGAGTTTGAGACCTTCCGCCGCTGGCACGTGGTGCCCGACGAGGCCGGCCTGCAGCTGCCCGATCAGGAAATCCTCCTGTTCGAGGCAAAAGAGCAGATCGAAGACATCGAGGTCGATGACCACATCGAGGAACCCATCGAGTCCGTCGACTTCGGTCGTCGCTTCGCGCAGGATACCAAGCAGGTCGTGTTGCAGCGCATACGCGACGCCGAGCGCGAACAGATCCTCGCGGATTTCCTCGAGCGCGGTGATTCCCTCGTGACTGGCACCATCAAACGCATGGAGCGCGGTGATGCGATTGTCGAGTCTGGCAAGATCGAGGCGCGCCTGCCGCGCGACCAGATGATCCCGAAAGAAAACCTGCGCATCGGTGACCGTGTTCGCGCGTTCATCCTGCGCATCGATCGCAATGCGCGCGGCCCGCAGGTCATCCTCTCGCGTACAGCACCCGAGTTCATCATGAAGCTCTTCGAGCTGGAAGTGCCTGAGATCGAGCAGGGCCTGCTGCAGATCAAGTCTGCCGCCCGTGATCCCGGCGTGCGCGCAAAGATCGCGGTCTATACCAGCGACAAGCGCATCGACCCGATCGGCACTTGCGTCGGCATGCGCGGTTCGCGCGTGCAGAGCGTCACCGGCGAACTGGGCGGCGAGCGCGTCGATATCGTGCTGTGGTCTGACGATCCCGCGCAGTTCGTGATCGGCGCACTGGCCCCGGCGAATGTATCTTCGATCGTCGTTGACGAAGACAAGCACGCGATGGATGTCGTGGTCGATGAAGAGAACCTCGCGATCGCGATCGGTCGCGGCGGGCAGAACGTTCGACTGGCGTCCGAGCTGACCGGCTGGCAGATCAACATCATGACCGCCGAAGAATCGGCAGACAAGGCCGCTTCCGAGCGCGCGACGATTCGTCAGCTGTTCATGGAGAAGCTCGACGTGGACGAGGAGGTCGCCGACATCCTCGCGCAGGAAGGCTTCTCGACCCTCGAAGAGATCGCCTATGTGCCGATCTCCGAGATGCTCGACATCGAGGCCTTTGACGAGGATACCGTCAATGAATTGCGCAACCGTGCACGTGACGCGCTGGTGACCGAGGCGATCGCTTCCGAGGAAGGGCTCGAGGGCATGGAAGACGCGCTGATCAACCTCGACGGTATGGATCGCGCCACGGCCGGCAAGCTGGGCCTGGTCGGCATCAAGACGCTCGAGGCCTTCGGCCATCTCGCCTATGACGAGTTTGGTGCGATCCTCGCGCTGCCGGCGGAACGCGCGCGCCAGCTGATCGACGAGGAATTCAAGGATGTGAGCGACGACGAAATGCGGCTGATCGATGCGAAATATGACGAGCGGGCCAAGGAGCTGCAGGCCCGCGTGTGGAGCCTTGCCGAGAGCAAGTGATTCCCTGAGCAGACATCATCGAAAGCGCGACTAGAAAAGAGGACTGAATGGCAAGCAACAACGTAGCCCAATTTGCCTCCGAGCTGAAAATGCCGGCCGACCTGCTGCTCAAGCAGCTCAAGGATGCCGGCGTCGAGAAAAGCTCGGCCGAGGATCAGCTGTCCAAGGAAGACAAGGACAAGCTGCTGGGGCATCTGCGCAAGGTCCATGGCTCGACGGCAGACGGTGAGAAGAAAAAGATCACGCTCACCCGCAAGGAAACCACCGAGATCAAGCAGGCCGATGCCAGCGGCAAGTCGCGCACTATCCAGGTCGAGGTGCGCAAGAAGCGCACGTTCGTCAAACGTGACGATACCCCGGTCGTGCAGGAAGTCGAAGCGCCGAAAGCAGCTGCAGTGGTCGATGAGGCCGAGCTGGCCCGCCGCGCGGAAGAGGCTCGTCGTCAGTCCGAGCTGATCGCCCGTCAGGAAGCCGAGCTGCGCGAGAAGCAGGAACGTCTGGCGAAACTCGAGGCCGAGCGTGTCGAGGCCGAGCGGGCCGAGGCCGAGCGCGCCAGCGCCGCTGCCGCAGCAGCCGTCACAGAGACCGACAATGCCGGACGTGCCGCAGCAGAGCGGGCCGCCGACGAGGCAGCACGTACCGCTGAGGTCGCCGCGCGTGCCGCTGCCGCTGAGCAGGCGCGCAAGGCGGTTGCCGATGAAGTCGCCCAGATCAAGGCCATGATGAATGCGCCGCGCAAGGTGATCAAGGCGCCTGAGCAGCCTGCGGCGCGTGCCGAGGGCACGCTGCATCGTCCGGCCGAGAAGAAGCCAGCCGAGAAAAAAGACGACAAGAAGCCCGGCGAAAAGAAATCCATCAAGTCCGCCAATGTCTCGTCCACCTGGCAAGATGAGAAAAAACGCGGTGCCGGCGGTATCAAGACCCGCGGTGCTTCGTCGCCCGGCGGGCGCGATGGCTGGCGCGCAGGTCCGCGCGGCCGTCGCAATCATCATTCCGATGATCGTGAATCCAATTTCCAGCAGCCGACCGAGGCCGTGGTGCGCGAAGTGAACGTACCCGAGACCATCACCGTCGCCGAGCTGGCGCACAAGATGGCGGTCAAGGCCTCCGAGGTCATCAAGCAGCTGATGAAGCTCGGCCAGATGGTCACCATCAATCAGGTACTCGATCAGGAAACCGCGATGATCGTCGTCGAGGAAATGGGGCATGTCGCTCATGCGGCCAAGCTCGATGATCCCGAGGCGCTGCTTGACGAGGGTATCCAGAATGTTGACGCAGACCAGCTGCCGCGCGCACCAGTGGTCACCGTGATGGGCCACGTCGATCACGGCAAGACCTCGCTGCTCGACTATATCCGTCGTGCGAAAGTGGCGTCCGGTGAGGCTGGCGGTATCACGCAGCATATCGGCGCGTACCACGTCGAGACACCGCGTGGCATGATCACCTTCCTCGATACCCCGGGCCATGAGGCGTTTACCGCGATGCGTGCGCGCGGCGCAAAAGCGACCGACATCGTCATTCTGGTCGTGGCTGCGGATGATGGCGTGATGCCGCAGACCAAAGAGGCGATTGCGCATGCGAAGGCGGCGGGTGTGCCGCTGGTCGTTGCGATCAACAAGATCGACAAGCCCGGCGCGAATCCTGACCGCGTGAAGACGGAACTCGTTGCAGAGCAGGTCGTGCCTGAAGAATATGGCGGTGAATCGCCGTTCATTCCGGTCTCCGCAAAGACCGGCGAGGGCATCGATACCCTGCTGGAGAACGTGCTGCTGCAGGCGGAAGTGCTGGAATTGAAGGCACCCGTCGATACGCCCGCCAAAGGTCTGGTCATTGAAGCCAAGCTCGACAAGGGCCGTGGCCCGGTAGCCACCATCATGGTGCAGTCCGGCACGCTCAAGCGGGGCGACATCGTGCTCGCCGGTTCGTCCTACGGCCGTGTCCGTGCGATGCTCGACGAGAATGGCAAGGCGATCACCGAAGCGGGTCCGTCGATACCGGTGGAGATCCAGGGCCTGACCGAGGTGCCCGCTGCGGGCGAAGAGGTGATGGTGCTGAGCGACGAGCGCAAGGCGCGCGAGATCGCATTGTTCAGGCAGGGCAAGTATCGTGACGTGAAGCTGGCGAAGCAGCAGGCCGCAAAGCTCGAGAACATGTTCGAGCAGATGGGCGAGGGCGAGGTCAAGAATCTCGCACTGATCATCAAGGCCGACGTGCAAGGTTCGCAGGAAGCACTGGTCGGCTCGATGCAGAAGCTGTCGACTTCCGAGGTGCGCGTGCAGGTCGTGCATGCGGCCGTGGGTGGCATCAGCGAGTCCGATGTCAACCTCGCGCTGGCATCGAAGGCGGTCATCATCGGCTTCAATGTGCGTGCTGACGCATCCGCGCGCAAGCTGGCCGAGTCGAGCGGCATTGATATCCGTTACTACAACATCATTTATGACGCGATCGACGAGATCAAGGCAGCGATGAGCGGCATGCTGGCGCCCGAGAAGCGCGAGCATGCGCTGGGTCTGGTCGAGATCCGTCAGGTCTTCATGGTCAGCAAGGTAGGCGCGATCGCGGGCTGCTATGTGCTCGAAGGCCTCGTCAAGCGCGGTGCGCATGTTCGTCTGCTGCGCGACAATGTGGTGCTGTGGACGGGCGAGCTTGATTCGCTCAAGCGCTTCAAGGATGACGTGAAGGAAGTGAAGTCCGGCTTCGAGTGCGGCCTCTCGCTGAAGAACTACAACGACATCAAGGAAGGCGACCAGCTGGAAGTCTTCGAAGTGCAGGAAGTCGCACGTACACTGTAAGCGTGACAAGAAAGTCGCTGGGTCCCGGCCTTTGCCGGGACAACAGCGCTGGCGCCATCGGGCCTGTGACACGGTCATTCCTGCGCAGGCCGCAATCCAGCGACGTTACACGGCGTCTTTACCTCTAAACGTTCATGGCCAAACACAGCAAATCCATCCCCGGCCGCAGCCAGCGCGTTGCCGACCAGATCCAGAAAGATCTGGCGGAATTGATTTCGATGGAACTCAAGGACCCGCGCGTCGGCATGGTGACACTGACCGAAGTCCAGCTGACGCCCGACTATGCGCATGCGAAAGTCTTTTTCACCACGCTGATCGATGATCCGGCCTCGGTGCAGAACACGCTCAGGGGCCTGCAGACCGCGTCCGGATTTTTGCGCAACCAGCTGGGCAAGCGCCTGCACATCCACACCTTGCCCGAGCTGCACTTCGTGCACGACACGTCCACCACCCGCGGCGCGGCGCTGTCAAAGCTGATCGACGAAGCCAACGCCACCCGCGCGAAAGACGCGGACGAGCAGTAATCCCTCTCTACGCCGTTGGCTGATGAACACGCAAGCAAAGCGTAAACGCGTGCCGGTACATGGCGTGCTGCTGCTCGATAAACCAGCGGGCATCAGCAGCACGCAGGCACTGGCGAAAGCCAAGTGGCTGCTGAATGCCGAGAAGGGCGGACATACCGGAACGCTCGATCCCTTCGCCACCGGACTGCTGCCGCTGTGTTTTGGTGAGGCGACGAAATTTGCGCAAGACCTTCTCGACGCTGACAAGACCTATGAAGCAACAGTGCGTCTGGGCGTGACCACCACGACTGGCGATACCGAGGGAGATGTACTCGAAACCAGAGAACCGAATGTCACCGAGAAGCAGGTAGAAGACGCGCTTCAGACCTTGCGTGGGACGATCCACCAAGTGCCGCCTATGTATTCCGCATTGAAACGCGACGGCAAGCCTCTCTATGCCTACGCGCGCGAAGGGGTCACCTTAGACCGCGAGGCGAGGCAAGTTACTATCCATGAACTCGTCTTGCTTGAGTTTCAACCTTCGATGATAAGAATTCGTGTTCACTGCAGTAAGGGTACGTATGTGCGAGTGCTCGGAGAGGATATCGGGAGACTGCTGGGCTGTGGAGCGCATTTGTCGGCGCTGCGCCGCACTGCGATACGGCGCATCGATCTGACAAAAGCGGTCAGCCTGGAGTTCTTGTCACAACACAGCGCTCCGTCACGGCCCCCGTGTCTACTTTCCGTTGATTACTTGCTCTCGGATCTGATGCCGATAGAGCTCAATGAAACATTGGCCTTGCGATTTCGTCAGGGGCAACGTCTCTCGCTTGTCCGTGAGGGGCTGAAACTCGATGCAGATCACCAACCAGAACGTAGCAGGTTGCGGGTTTACGGTCCCGGCAAGGAATTCATTGGAACCGCCAGGATCGATGAACAGGCACTGCTTCAGCCGGAACGATTGGTATCTATCCCCCATTGACCCCCGGCGTGGCGCCCTCTGGCCGAGGGTTTCAGATGCCCAATAAACAAGCAGGATGCGCGCATTATAGTTTTTGCATTTCCTGTGCTCGTGTCTCTTCGTCACGCGTTGTCGGAATTCTCGCAACCCATTGAAAATCCAAGGAATTTCTCGAAATTGTCATCATTAGGTGGTAAAATCTCGGGTTTTCCAAATCTGGCTACCATCCCCATGTCAAACACTGACCGCGCTTTGCGCAACATCGCCATCATTGCTCACGTTGACCACGGCAAGACCACGCTGGTGGACCAGCTGCTGCGGCAGTCCGGCACTTTCCGTGAAAACCAGCAGGTGGACACCCGCGTGATGGACTCGAACGACCTTGAAAAAGAGCGTGGGATCACGATTCTTGCGAAGAACTGCGCGGTCGAGTACGAGGGCACCCATATCAATATCGTGGACACCCCCGGCCACGCCGACTTCGGCGGCGAGGTCGAGCGCGTGCTGTCGATGGTCGATTCCGTGCTGCTGCTGGTGGATGCGGTCGAGGGCCCGATGCCGCAGACCCGCTTCGTCACCCGCAAGGCGCTCGGCCTCGGTCTGAAGCCCATCGTCGTTGTGAACAAGATCGATCGTCCGGGCGCCCGTCCTGACTGGGTGATCAACGCCACCTTCGAGCTGTTCGACAAGCTCGGTGCTACCGAAGAGCAGCTGGATTTCCCGGTCGTCTATGCGTCCGCGCTGAACGGTTACGCGAGCCTCGACCCCGAAGTCCGCGAAGGCGACATGAAGCCGCTGTTCGACGCGGTGCTCAAGCACGTGCCGGTACGCGATGATGATGCGGATGGCCCGCTGCAGCTGCAGATCTCCTCGCTCGATTACTCGTCCTACGTCGGCAAGATCGGCATTGGCCGTATCAAGCGCGGTCGCGTAAAGGCGCTGCAGGATGTCATCATCCTCAACGGCCCGGATTCGACGCCGATCAAGGGGCGTATCAATCAGGTGCTGAAATTCCGTGGTCTGGAGCGCGAGGTCGTGCCTGAAGCCATGGCTGGCGATATCGTGCTGATCAATGGTATCGAGGACATTGGCATCGGCTCGACCGTCTGTGCCGTCGACACCCCGGATGCCCTGCCGATGCTGACCGTCGATGAGCCGACGCTGACGATGAACTTCATGGTCAACACCTCACCGCTCGCCGGTCGCGAAGGCAAGTTCGTCACCAGCCGCCAGCTGCGCGAGCGTCTTGAGCGCGAACTGAAATCGAATGTCGCATTGCGGGTCGCCCCGACCGATGACGATACGGTGTTCGAAGTCTCCGGGCGCGGTGAACTGCACCTGACCATCTTGCTCGAGAACATGCGCCGCGAAGGCTATGAGCTGGCGGTCTCGCGTCCGCGCGTGGTGTTCAAGATGATTGACGATGTGCGTCACGAGCCTTTCGAGAACCTGACCGTGGATGTCGAAGAGGCGAATCAGGGCGGCGTGATGGAAGAGCTCGGTCGCCGCCGTGGCGAGCTGCAGGACATGCAACCGGATGGCAAAGGCCGTGTCCGTCTCGAATACCGTATTCCCGCGCGCGGCCTGATCGGTTTTCAGGGCGAGTTCATGACACTCACCCGCGGCACCGGCCTGATGAGCCACGTGTTCGATGCGTATGGCCCGATGGATGCCAGCAAGGGCGAGCTCGCCGGCCGCCGCAATGGCGTGCTGATCTCGCAGGAAGACGGCGCCGCCGTCGCGTACGCCCTCTGGAAGCTGCAGGAGCGCGGCCGTATGTTTGTCGTTCACAATGATCCGGTGTACGAAGGCATGATCATCGGCATTCACTCGCGTGACAATGACCTCGTGGTCAACCCGATCAAGGGCAAGCAACTGACCAACGTGCGTGCGTCCGGCACCGATGAAGCAGTTCGCCTGATTCCGCCGATCGATCTGACGCTCGAGTATGCGGTCGAGTTCATCGAGGATGATGAACTGGTCGAGATCACGCCCAAGAGCATCCGTCTGCGCAAGCGCTTCCTGAAAGAGCATGAGCGCAAGCGTGCTTCGCGTGAAGCGGCCTGAGTCGAATCATGAGGGGGCGGCAGGAGTGTTCGAACGGATGCTCCCCACCGGTGCTTGAGCGGTTCAGGAAAAATAAAAAAGCGCCTTCGGGCGCTTTTTTATTGGGCCATGCATTCCGGTGCGCGTCGCCTAGTCCGCCATGCTCCGCAGCACGCGGGTGATGGCATCAAACAGTCGCTCGATCTGAGTGTCGTCGATGATCAGCGGCGGTGAGAGCGCGATGATGTCGCCGGTGGTCCGGATCAATACGTTCTGCTCCCAGAAGCAGCGCTCGAACACTTCATAGGCACGTGCAGTCGGCCGGCCCGGTATGGGCTCAAGCTCGATACCGCATACCAGTCCGAGGTTGCGCACGTCCTTCACATACGGGGCTTTGCGCAGTGCATGCGCGGCTTCCTCGAAAGCGGGTGCTTTCTCTGCGGCGCGCGCGAACATGCGCTCGCTATGATAGACCTCCAGCGTCGCGATCGCGGCAGCGCATGCCAGCGGATGGCCGCTGTAGGTATAGCCGTGGTAGAACTCGATCGCATTCTCGGGCGCGGCCTCCATGAAGGTATCGTGGATCGCTTGTTTTGCGATCACCGCACCCATCGGCACCATCGCATTCGTCAGGCCTTTTGCGCAGCAGATCATGTCAGGCACGACCCCGAAATAATCGGCAGCGAACGCGGTGCCGAGCCTGCCGAACCCGGTGATCACTTCGTCGAAGATCAGCAGGATGCCGTACTTGTCGCAGATCGCGCGCAGCTTTTGCAGATAGCCTTTGGGTGGAATGATCACGCCGGTCGAGCCTTGCACGGGCTCGACGATCAGTGCGGCAACGGTCGCCGGATCGTGCAGCGCCAGCAGTCGCTGTTCAAATTCATCGGCGATCTCGGCGCCTTGCTCGGGCAGGCCGCGCGAGAAGGCATTGCGCGCGATATCCAGCGGATGGCGCAAATGATCCACGCCCGGCAGGGCCGGGCCGAAATGCTTGCGGTTGCCCGCGATGCCGCCCACGGCAATACCGCCGAAACCCACACCGTGATAGCCGCGCTCGCGGCCGATCAGCCGGGTGCGCAGAGAGTCGCCGCGCATCCGGTGGTAGGCCAGTGCCATCTTCAGCGCTGTATCGACCGCTTCCGAGCCGCTGTTGCAGAAGAAGACGCGATTCAATCCCTCAGGCGCCATCAGGGCCAGACTGCGCGCGGCCTCGAATGCGCCCTCATGACCCATCTGGAACGGGGGCGCGAAGTCCATGACCCGCGCCTGCTGCGCGACCGCTTCCGTGATCATCGGGTGGCCGTGGCCTGCGTTCACGCACCACAGCCCGGCCGTACCATCGAGAACTGGCCGGCCGTCCTCCGCAAAATAGTGCATGCCCAATGCAGATTTCATCATTCGCGGGCGAGCCTTGAACTGCCGGTTGGCAGTAAAGGGCATCCAGTAGTACGAGGTATCGGTCGTCATGAGCGTCGTAATGTCATTCGGAACAGTGGGGTCGGGCGGCGCGATGGGCCAGCCGACACTTTACTGTATCCTGCGCCCGGTTTCCGGGTGCCGGTAAAATGCGCGTTGTCTTCTCCGCTGACTATTTCCGACTTTGCCACCGACTTTGCCACCAACTTTGCCACCGTCTGCGCACGCTCACCTTCCGCCGCGCCGGCTGTCCGTCGCGCCCATGATGGACTGGACCGACCGGCACTGCCGGATGTTCCACCGCCAGATCACGCGTCATACCTGGCTGTACACCGAGATGGTCACGACCGGTGCCATCCTCCACGGTGACAAGGTGCGGCATCTCGATTTCAGCGAGGAAGAGCATCCGGTGGCGCTGCAGCTGGGCGGCAGCGAGCCGGACGATCTGGCCCGAAGTGCGCGCTTTGGCGAGCAGTGGGGCTATGACGAGATCAACCTCAATTGTGGCTGTCCCTCCGAGCGGGTGCAGCGCGGCGCGTTCGGCGCCTGCCTGATGGCCGAGCCGTCGCTGGTGGCCGATGGCGTGAAGGCGATGCGGGATGCGGTCAGCATCGATGTCACCGTCAAGCACCGGATCGGCATTGATGACATCGATTCCTACGACTTTGTTCGTGACTTCGTGGGCACCGTTGCCGACGCAGGCTGTCGCACCTTCATCGTCCATGCCCGCAATGCGATCCTCAAGGGCCTGACGCCCAAAGAGAACCGCGAGATCCCGCCGCTGCGCTATGAGCGCGCGTGGCAGCTGAAAAAAGATTTTCCTCAGCTGGAGATCATCATCAATGGCGGCATCCGGACGCTTGATGAGATCGACCTTCAGCTGGCTCACGTCGATGGCGTGATGATCGGGCGCGAGGCGTATCACAATCCTTACCTGATGGCCGGGTTCGATGCGCGCTATTACGGCGATGCGTCGCCGCCGCGCACGCGTGCCGAGGTGATTGAGGCAATCCTGCCCTATGTGCGCGGTCAGCTCGCAGCTGGCGGGCCGCGACTCAACAGCATCACGCGTCACATGCTGGGGCTGATGGCCGGACTGCCCGGCGCGCGCCGCTTTCGCCAGCAGCTGTCGGATGCGAAACAACTGGCCAGCGGTGATCCTGACCTGCTGCGGCGTGCGGCCGAATCCATGGTGGCAACGCTTGTCTGATCCTCCTTCGTTCTCAGGGTCAGGTCAACCCGGGTGTCCTGAAGCAAGCATCCTGAGACAGGTCGGGGTTGGCATGCATTCTGCTGGCAAGGCGGCTTTCCATTGCGAAGGCAGTCATGAGCGAGCAGCAAGACGATCAGGATCAGCAGACACTGTTTCCGCCGCAGTCGCAGGCCCATCAGCCCGGCGTTGAATCGGCTATGCAACCCCGGCCCCGCACCGAGGGAGCCCATTACC
>JACCEC011294169.1_pt1 | contig 12878 bp, 14 predicted proteins | sample 7450121 | NCBI WGS metagenome assembly JACCEC01 (sample SAMN15323455, study PRJNA562643) | freshwater metagenome | isolation source: river surface water | place: USA:Blue River Watershed | collected 2017-08-18 | reverse complement strand
GGCCGACAAGGAAGCCGCCGAGATGGCGGTGCTCACGGCCTACCTGCCGGCGCGCCTGTCGGCCGAGGAGGTGGCTGCCGAGGTGCGGGCCATCGTCGCCGAACTGGGCGCCAGCGGCCCCGGCGACATGGGCAAGGTGATGGGCGCGGTCAAGGCCCGCCTCGCCGGCAAGGCCGACATGGGCCAGGTGTCGGCGGCGGTGAAGGCGGCCCTGGCGGGCTGAGGCGGCAAGTCAGGCCAAGGGAGACCGGCAGCGGGCGGCAATTCACAGGGCCGCTGATGTCAGGACAAGTCGATAGCGCAGTAAGATGACGATCTTTGTCATATTGACTATTCAAAGCCAGCCTCTCACTGCCATGAAAAAATTTGCCCGCATTGCCCTCCTGTCCGCCTTCTTGTCCGTCACCAGCGTGGGCGCACACGCACAGGATGTCTACGCCGGACTCGGGCTGCCGGGACTCGTGACGATCGGCTATGCCGTCCCCATGGGAAAGGCCTATGCGATGGGCGGCCAATGGGGTGTACGGGGCGAATTCGCCGGTGGCGTGTCCGTGAGCAAGTCCGTGACGGAAGACGGCAACACCTTCTCGGCCAAGGTCAGCTCCAACCGGCTGGGTGCCTACGCGGACTGGTTCCCCATCGAGGCGAGCGGTTTTCGCCTGGTGGGCGGCCTGACCGCCAATGACATCAAGCTCGCCCTGGGCGCCTCCTCCTCGGGCACGATCGACATCAACGGCAAAACGGCCAACCTGTCCGGCGAGACCTTCAAGGTGACGATCAAGTACCCGCAAGTGACCCCCTACCTCGGTCTGGGCTGGGGCCACAAGGCGAGCACGGAGAAAGGACTGGGCTTTTTCGCCGACGTCGGCATGAGCTTCGGCGCATTCAAGGCGACGGTCGACACATCGCTGGTCGGCAAGACCTTCAGCGGTCAAACCATCACCCAGGCCGACGTCGACGCAGAAGTGAAGACGCTCAAGGACAGCGTGGGCAAGATGGCGGTGCTCCCCAGCGTCTCGGTGGGCGTGGTCTACCGTTTCTGAGGCTTCGGCCACCTGCCAAAGGGCCGCCCTCGAGGCGGCCTTCGCCTTCCAGGGCCCTCAGCCGGCGAACCCGGCCGCCAAGGCCCGCACGATCTCGGCCGCGGGCAGCTCGCGGCAACCCGCGCGGTTCGTCCCTGACCACAAGGGGGTGAAGTCGTCGCGCCCCTGTGCCTCCGCCTGGGCCCGCAGCGGCGCCAGGGCGCCGGAGGCGAGAGGAAAGGCTGGCGCCCGGTCGCTCACCGGCCCCAGGTCATTCATCAGGCGGTTGAACATGCCCCGGGCCAGCCCGCCCGAGAAGAGGTTGGTCAGGGCCGTCGGCGCCTCCTGGTCCTTCAGGCGGGCGCGATGCACGGCGCCGGTGGTGGCCTCCGGGCACAGCAGGAAGGCGGTGCCCGCCTGGACGGCCGAGGCGCCGGCCGCCCTCGCCGCGCGCACGCTGGCCGCGTCTACGATGCCGCCAGCTGCGATCACCGGCACCTTCAGCGCCCGGGCGCATTGCGCCACCAGGTCCAGGGTGCCGGTCTGCAGGCCGACGTCGGTGGAGAGGAAATGCCCCCGGTGCCCGCCCGCCTCCAGGCCCTGGGCGATGACGGCGTCCACGCCCCGGTCCTGCAGCCACAGGGCCTCCTGCAGCGTGGTGGCGGAGGACATCACCCGGGAGCCCATGGCCCGCACACGGGCCAGCAGCTCGGGGGACGGCAGGCCGAAATGGAAGCTCACCACCGGCGGCCGGAAGCGCTCCAGCACCTCGGCCGACTCGGGGCCGAAAGGCCGTCGGCTCGCGCCCCCTGCTGGCAGGGCCGGGTCGAGGCCCAGCTCGGCGTAGTACGGCGCCAGGGCCTGCTTCCAGCCCGCTTCCCGCGCGGGGTCGGCGGGCGGGGACTGGTGGGTGAAGAAATTGACGTTGTACGGGCGGCCGGCCGCGTACAGCAGCTGCAGTTCGCGCTCGAGCGCGTCGGGGGACAGCATGGCGGCGGGCAGGGAGCCCAGGGCTCCGGCCTCGCCGACCGCCAGGGCCAGGCGCGCGCCCTGGGAGCCGGCCATGGGCGCCTGGATCAGGGGGAGCAGTCCGGGCAGGCCGAGGAAGTCCATGAAGGCCTCAGGACCCCGCGACCTTCATCCGGTTGATCAGGACCGAGCCCACGGTCTTGGCGCCGTAGTTGTAGGTGTCGGCGCCGACGGCGACGATGCCCTGGTACATGTCCTTGAGGTTGCCGGCGATGGTGATCTCCTGCACCGGGAAGGCGATCTCGCCCTTCTCGACCCAGAAGCCGCTGGCGCCGCGCGAGTAGTCGCCGGTGACGTAGTTGACGCCCTGCCCCATCAGCTCGATGACGAACAGGCCCGTGCCCAGTTTGCGCAGCATTTCCTTCAGGTCGTCCCCGGGTTGGGTGAGGCGCGAGGTGAGGGTGAGGTTGTGCGAGCCGCCGGCATTGCCGGTGGTCTTCATCCCCAGCTTGCGGGCCGAGTAGGTGGAGAGGAAGTAGCCCTCCACCCGGCCGGCGTCCACCACCTGGCGGGCGCGGGTGCGCACGCCCTCGTCGTCGAAGGGCGCGCTGCCCTTGCCGCGGCGCAGGTGCGGGTCTTCGGCGATGTCGATGTGGGTGGGGAAGACGCGCTTGCCCAGGGAGTCGAGCAGGAAGCTGCTCTGGCGATAGAGCGCGCCGCCGCTCACCGCCTGCACGAAGGAGCCGAGCAGGCCGGCGGCCAGGGGCGACTCGAACAGCACCGGGCATTCGCGGGTGGCGATCTTGCGGGCGTTCAGGCGCGAGAGCGCGCGCTCGGCGGCGTAGCGGCCCACCGCCTCGGGCGAGGCCAGTTCCTGGGCGCTGCGCATCGAGCTGTACCAGGCGTCACGCTGCATGCCGTCGCCCTTGCCAGCGATGGGTGCGACGGAGAGCGAGTGGCGCGAGAGCTGGTAGCCGCCACGGAAGCCCCGGGTGTGGGCGTTGAAGAAGTGGCTTTGCTGGGCCGAGACACCCGCGCCCTCGCTGTTGGTGATGAGGCGGCTGGTCTTGAGGGCGGCGGCTTCGCAGGACAGGGCCAGGCGTGCGGCCTCTTCGCTCGTGATGTCCCAGGGGTGGAACAGGTCGAGGTCGGGTTGCTCGTGGGACTGGGCGATGTCCTCGGCGGCGGGCAGACCGGCCACCGGGTCTTCGGCGGTGAAGCGGGCGATGTCGTAGGCCGCTTGCACCGTCTGGCGCACCGCCGCCTCGGAGAAGTCGGAGGTGCTGGCGTTGCCCCGGCGCTGGCCGAGGTAGACGGTGACGCCCAGGGACTTGTCGCGATTGCGCTCGACGTTCTCGAGCTCGCCCTTGCGCACCGAGACCGACAGGCCGCAGCCTTCGGAGGCCTCGGCGCCGGCGTCGGTGGCGCCCAGGCGCCTGGCGTGGTCCAGGGCCAGGTCCACCAGCTCCTCGAACTGGGCACGGCTGTAGGAGAAACCTTGGGCGGCGCGGGCCGCGGCAGGGGGTTGGGCGGAAGTGGTCTTCATGGCGCGGCTATGATACTTGCGCCCTCATTTCCCCGGTGGCCCTGCGCCGTCCCTGCCCCTTTCCCCCATGTCACGCAAACCGAAAAAAGGCTATTTCGTGCGCGGCCAGTTCGTCGCCGAAGGCAGCGAGCTGGACCTGCAGCTCAAGGCCGAACTCAAGGGCAACGAGATCAGCCGGACCGACCTCAAGCGCGAGAGCGCCGAGCTGCAGAAGCTGGGCGAATCGCTCATGGGCCTGCGGGCCGACCTGTTCGAGCCCCTGGGCCTCCCCGACAAGCTGGTCGAGGCGCTGCGCGACGCCGCCCGCATCACCAACTTCGAGGGCAAGCGCCGCCAGATGCAGTTCGTGGGCAAGTTGATGCGCAAGCTCGAAGAGGACCAGCTGGCCGCCATCCGCGCCGCGCTCGAGGTGCAGCAGCGCGGCTCCGCCGCTGACACCCTGGCCCTGCACGAGGCCGAGCGCTGGCGCGACGACCTGATCGCGCGCGACGAGGCCCTGTCGGCCTGGCTCGAGCGCTTCCCGGACACCGACGCGCAGCAGCTTCGCTCGCTGGTGCGCCAGGCACGCAAGGACAAGCCTGCGCCCGACCAGGACGCCGTCTCCCGCGGCCTCGCGCCGCGCCAGTCACGTTCCTACCGCGAAGTCTTCCAGCTGGTGCGCGAGCAGCTGCGCGCAGCGGCCGCCCAGGATGGCGGCGATGACGCCGCGGACGACGAAGAGGCCTGAGCCCCAGGCTTGACCCCATGAGCGCGCACCCTCCCCGCCCTGCCGCTGCCCCCTCCGGCCAGACATCCTCCCCAGCACCTGCCGGCCCCGAGCCGGTCCGCATCGGCATCGTCTCCATCAGCGACCGCGCCAGCCAGGGCGTCTACGAGGACAAGGGCCTGCCCGCGCTGCAGGACTGGCTCGCCCGCGCCCTGCTCAATCCGATCACCTTCGAGCCGCGCCTGATCCCCGACGAACAGGAAGCGATCAGCGCCGCCCTCGTCGCGCTGGTGGACGCCGGCTGCTCGCTGGTCCTCACCACCGGGGGCACCGGTCCGGCGCCGCGCGATGTCACCCCTGAGGCCACGCTCGCCGTGGCCGACAAGGTGATGCCGGGCTTCGGCGAGCAGATGCGGCAGATCAGCCTGCGCTTCGTGCCCACGGCCATCCTCTCGCGCCAGGTGGCGGTGATCCGGGGGCAGAGCCTGATCATCAACCTGCCGGGCCAGCCCAAGTCCATCCAGGAGACGCTGGAGGGCCTGCGTGACGTGGAGGGGCGCACCGAGGTGCCGGGCATCTTCGCCGCGGTGCCCTATTGCATCGATTTGATCGGCGGGCCCTACCTCGAGACCGATGCGCGGGTCTGCGCCGCCTTCCGGCCAAAGAACGCCGTGCGGCCGGTGCGGGTCGCCTGAGCCACAGGCGCTTCAAGCGTGGCGCCGCCCGGCCGGCGACGGCCCTGCATCAAGCGGCCAGGCGCAGGTCGATCTTCTTTCCCAGGGCGGCCGCGGCGCTCGCCAGGGTGGTGAGAGTGAGGCTGGCGTCGTTCTCGTCGAGCAGGCGATTGAGCGCCGCCCGGCTGGTCCGCATGCGCTTGGCCAGCTCCGTCTTGGTCATCTGCTGCGCCTGCATCTCCTGGGCGATCTGCCAGGCGATGACCCGCTTGATGGCCACCGCGGTGGTGGCCTCCAGCATCGCGTCCTCGGCCAAGAAGTCGTCGAAGCTCGATCCGATGTGCTTCTTCACCATAGCTACCTCCTGCGTAACTGCTTGAGCCGGTCCCGGGCCAGATCCAGGTCGGCTTTCGGTATGGCCTGGGTCTTCTTGATGAACCCGTGCAGCAACACCATCGTGGCGCCCTCCAGCACGAACAGGACCCGGGCAATCCGGTTGTCCAGCCGTCTGCGAACCTCCCAAAGTCCGGTGCCCAGACTCCGCACCAGGGGCATCCCCAGCGGCCAGCCGTATTGCACCGTCTTGATGTCCTCGCCGATCGTCTTCCGATCGGTCGCCGGCATCAATTTGAGCCACTCGCGAACAGGCTCGGCTCCCGCTTCGGAAGCGTAGAAGCGAACGTCCAGGAGAGGGTCCACGCATCGCGTGCGTACCACAATTGGTACCACTCGCCAGGAATTGGACCTGGCTCAGGCAACAGACTCAGTTGGTCTTGCTCAATCCGCTGTCTCGTACCGCCGCGGACCAGCGCACCAGCTCCGACTTCACGAAGGCCTGGGCCTGCTGGGGCGTTCCCCCGGCTGGCAAGCTGCCGTCGGCAATGATTCGTCCGATGACCGATGGCTGCGACAGCGCCTTCTGCACTTCCGAATTGATCCGGGCCACCACCGCCGGTGGCGTGCCAGCCGGCGCGACGAGCACCTTGGATTCGCTCGCCTCGAAGCCGCGGAAGCCCGCCTCCATCATCGTGGGCACTTCCGGAAGCAAAGGCAGGCGCTTGGCCGAGGTGACCGCCAGCGCCCGCAGGCGTCCTGCCTGGATCAGGGGAAGGGCCGCGGGCGGGGTGGAGAACATGCCGTCTGTCTGGCCAGCCGCCAGGTCCTGGATAGCGGGCGCGGTTCCCTTGTAGGGCACCGGCGTAAAGCGCGCGCCCAGGGTGTGGCCGAACATCTCACCCACCAGTTGGCCCACGGTGCCCTGCCCGCCAGTGGCCAGGGTCAAAGGCCGAGCCTTGTGCGCAGCGGCCAGGTCAGCCACCGACTTGAACGGCGAGTCGGCGCGCACCACCAGCACCACGGGCTGCGAGGAGACGACGGCCACCGGCGTGTAGTCACGCAGGACGTCGTAGGGCAATTTCTGAAAAAGCTCCGGATTGATGGACAGCGTCGCGGTCAGGCCCATGCCCAGGGTGTAGCCGTCCGCCTTGGACTTGGCCACGAAGTCGGCGCCGATGATGCCGCTGGCGCCGGCCTTGTTGTCGACGACCAGGGTCCAGCCCGAGTTCTGCGTCATCGCGTTGGTCAAAATGCGCGCCATCAGGTCGGTGCCGCCGCCGGGAGCGGCGGGCACCACGATGCGCACCGGCTGGCTGGGGAATGCGCCAGACGCGGGTTGGGCCCAGGTGCTGCCAGAGACCAGGGTAAGCGCCCCGGTGGAGGCGGCAAGGGCCGCCAGGAACTGTTTGCGTTTCATCGTGAGGTCTCCTAATTTTTCATAGCCATCGTCATTGCTCGTAGGCGGTTGCAGGCCACCAGATCCAGGGCCTTGCCTGGCGGTCGGCCTGCTGGAAGGCGTCGATCTGCGCCTGCCTTCGCAGGGTCAGGCCGATCGCGTCGAGACCTGCCAGCATCATCTCGCGCTCGCTCGCCGGCATCGAGACCGGCCAGTGGCGACCGTCTTCGCAGCGCAGCTCCATCGCCTCGAGATCGACCTCGACTGCCAACCCGCCGCCCTCGGCCTCACGGGCGAGGCGCTCGATGTCATCCCGCGGCAGGGTGACGGGCACCAGGCCGTTGCGGTAACAGTTGTTCTGGAAGATCGCGCCGAAGCTGGGCGCGAGCACCCCGCGAATCCCGAACTGACGCAAGGCCCAGGCCGCCTGCTCGCGCGAGGACCCGCTGCCGAAGTTGGCACCGGCCACGAGGAATCGGGCCTGGCGGAAGGGCTCGCGGTTGAGGATGAACTCGGGGTTCTCGCGGCGAGCGCCGTCGTCGTCGGGCTCGGCCGGCAGGTAGCGCCAGGGCGCCAGCAGACGCTCGCCGTAGCCCTTCTTTCCCGGCATGGTCATTTCCCGCGAGGGGATGATCAGGTCGGTGTCGATGTTGTCTCGCAGCAGCGGCGCCAGCAGACCGCACTCCCGGATGTATTGCTCCATGCTCATGCCCTCTCTTCGCCGGTTGCCTCAATGACCAGCGAGGGTCGGGGGTCCGCGATGTAGCCCGCAATAGCGGACGCCGCCACCGTAACGGGGCTGGCAAGATGGCTGCGCACGCCCGGCCCCTGACGTCCCTCGAAGTTGCGGTTGGTGCTGGAGATGACGCGACGGGCCGGCTTGCCGGGCCGGTCAAAGCTGTCGCCGCCCACGTAGAAGCAGAGGGAGCAGCCGCTCTCGCGCCACTCGAAGCCGGCGGCCAGAAAGATCTCATGCAGCCCCTCAGCCTCCGCTGCGCGCTTGACGGCAGTGGAGCCCGGCACCACCCAGGCGGTGACGCCGGGAGCGACCCGGTGGCCGCGCACGACCTCTGCGGCGGCGCGCAAGTCGGGCAGGCGGCTATTGGTGCAGGAACCGATGAAGGCTGCATCGATGGCCAGCCCCTGGATCGCCTGTCCCGGCCGGAGGTCCATGTAGGCGTGAGCGCGGGCCGCGTCCGGCGCGATTGCGCCATCCGGAGCGCCGGGAACCTCCTCATCGATCGCTACGACTTGGCCGGGATTGGTACCCCAGGTGACCTGAGGCCCCAGGCGTGAAACGTCCAGCACGAGTTCGCGGTCCCAGCGGGCGCCGGGATCGGAGGCCAGAGCCCGCCAGTGCGACACCGCGGCGTCCCACATGCTGTCGGGAGGCGCGAAAGGGCGCCCGCGCAGCCACTCGAACGTGACCTCGTCGGGCGCGACGAGACCGGTCCACGCGCCAAATTCCACCGCCATGTTGCAAAGGGTCATCCGGCCCTCGACATCCAGGGCGCGGACGGCCTCGCCGCAGAACTCGATCGCATGGCCCTCTCCGCCGGTGACGCCGAAGCGCCCGATCAGCGCCAGTGCCATGTCCTTGGCGCCCACACCCGGCGCTAGGCTGCCGGTGAACTCCACTCGCATCGTCCGGGGTCGGGCTCGTACCAGCGTCTGGGTGCCCACCGCATGTTCGCCCTCGGTGGTACCAATACCCCAGGCCAGGGCCCCGATACCGCCCACGGTACAGGTATGGCTATCGCAGCAGACCAGGGTGACCCCGGGTAAGGCGATGCCCTGCTCGGGACTGACCACGTGCGAGATGCCCTGTCGCGGATCACCGAGGTCGAACAGGCGCGCCCCCGCGGCTCGCGCGCCGGCCCGAAAATCCTGGATGAAGGCGCGCCCGCCCTTGAACAGGGTGTCGTCACTCCGGCCGGGAAGCGTGTCCACGATGTGGTCCATGGTGCCGAAGACCAGCCCGGGCTGGGCCACCGGCCACCCGGCCTCTGCGAGAGGGCCGAAAACGGCGCCACCCGCGCGGTCGTGCAGCACCACGCGGTCGATGTGAAGCAAGCTCTGGCCGGCCTCCAGCTCGGCAACCACATGCTGCATCCAGATCTTTTCGATGATGGTGCGCGGCTCCGCTTCGGGCCCCGCCGTTTTCGCCGGCCGTTCAGCCATGGTCCGCGCCTCCGCCCCCGGCAGGCGTCGCCTTGAGCCCGGAAAGGAAACGATCTTCCAGCGCGAACACCTCGTCGAAACCCGCCAGTCGCTTGAGGTCTGCGAAGGCGGCCAACCGCGTACCCGGGCCGCCGGCGAAGCCGTTGGCCCGCACCGAGGCCAGCGCATCTCGCATGGCCTGGATGGACGCCATCAGCAGGGTGCCGGGCAGGCTCACGCGGGCGATGCCCATGGCCTCCATCTCGGCGAAAGTGAAGGCCTCGGGAGACTTGCCACCTTCCACCACGTTGATCGCGACCGGCCCGCGAATCCGGCGCACGGCCTCGGCCGCCAGGGTTTTGTCGCTGAGGCCGTCGACGAACAACATCGTGGCGCCGGCCTCCAGGTAGGCATTGCCCCGGCGAACGACCTCCTCGACGCCGCCGGTTGCCAGGGCATCAGTGCGCGCATTGATTACGAAGTCGGGGTCGCGCCGGGCCTGGGCACAGGCACGGATCTTGGCCACAGCCTCTTCCAGCGGGATCACCGTCTTGCCATCCAGGTGGCCGCAACGTTTGGGCATAACCTGGTCCTCGATATTGATGCCAGCGCAGCCAATCCGCTCGAAGGCCTGAACGGCGTACCAGGCGTTGACCGCGTTGCCGAAGCCGGTGTCGCCGTCGGCCATGACTGGCAGATGGGTGGCATCGACGATGGCCTGCGTCGCCGCCACCATGTCCGACATGGCGAGGAAGCTGTAGTCTGGCAGTCCGAGGCGAGTCACGGACATGCCGAAGCCCGAACACTGCACAGCCTCGAAGCCTGCTTCTTCAATGACACGCGCAGAGATCGGGTCGTAGGCGCCCGGCATCACCAGCAGACGGGGCGCGAGGATCAGCTCGCGAAGGCGGGCGGTCTTGTTCCTGGTCATTGCATCACCCGTATCAGCGGAAGGCCGGCAGGGCAAATTCCTGCAGGTGGCCGGAGGGGTTGGCGTCTCGTCCCGGGTCGGTGGGCAGGTCCACCTTGAAGTGGCGCTTGAGGACGTCGCAGATCAGGTCGTAGCAGGACCCCATGCGCACCACCGACATGTCGGTGAAATTGATGATGGTCGATGAGCGCTGGTACAGGTGGTAGCGGCGCAGGCCGTGGTTCACCTGGATGTCGGCTATGGCGCGCAGCTCAGGTTGCACCTCCTCCAGGCGGAACTTGGTGCCGGTGCCCGAGCGGTTGGCCGAAGACCCAAACACCGGGTGCAGGGCTTCACGGCTCAGACGGCCGATCGCCGTGTGCATCGGCCCGCCATTGAGCAACATGCCAATGGTGCCGTTGGCGGTGCTGGCCTTGAACAGATCGGGATCGATCTTTCGCAGCAGCGGATGCTCAGGGCGGTAGGGTGCGATCACGCCCATGGGCAGGTCGTGGTCCACCGTCACACACTCGATCATCTCCTGCTTGATGCGAGGCAGGTCGTGAATCTCGCGCTGGCCGATTTCGTCGGTGATGAAGGCGTTGCGCTTATGCGGACCGCGGCCCTTGGTGACGTAGATGCGCTCGAGCGCCTCGGGCGAGCCACCCCAGATGCCGTAGCCCACGGTGTTGGGGCAAATGGCGATGCCGCCGGATTTCAGTACGCCGAATACGCGGCGAATGTCACCCTCGATGTCGAGGCGCTCGCCGATGGCGGTGGAATCGGAAGTGGTCATGGGTAGGAGACTTTGGCGCCAAGCGCCGGTGGATGAAAGGGCAGACGCCATGCATGCGACGGTCCGCAGAATAGTCTGGCTTTCTGTTAGAAAAAAGCGATGTTTTTTGGAGGCTAAGATTAGAAAAACTATCTTTTCAAAGGCCTCGCCCATGAAATTCGGAGCTCTGCCGACCCTGCAAGCCGTGGTTCGGCGCGGAACCTTCGCGCTGGCGGCACAGGAACTCGGGCTCACCCCCAGCGCGGTCAGCCAGCAGATGCGGCAGTTGGAGGAGCATTTCGCCCAACCCCTGTTCGATCGCTCAGGCCGGGCCGTGCGCCCCACCCCTTTCGCATTGGAGGTGCTGGAGACAGTGGAGGGCGCACTCACAGGTCTGCAGAAACTGCGTGACCGAAACAGTGCGCAGGTGGGCGGCCGGTTGCGCCTGGGCGTTATCAACAGCGTGCAGCTGTCCACGCTACCCGCCATCCTGCGCACGGTCGCACGGCGCCACCCCACCCTGGAGGTGATGCTCGAGCCGGTGAGCACGTCCGAGAGGCTGCTGGCCTCGCTCAAGGCCGGGGACACGGACGCGGTGGTGGTGGTAGAGCCGCGCGCAGGCATTCCCCGCCAGCTGGCCGTCGATCCGCTGGCCGAGGAACCCTATGTGCTGGTGCTCCCGCCCGACTACGCAGGCCGGCCCGTACTGGCGGAGACGGCCAGGCACCTGCCCTGGATCCGCTACAACATCAGCCTTGAGGGCGGAAAGATGGCCTCGGCCCACGTGCGCCGGGCCGTGCCCGGCTTGCAGCCAAAGTACGAACTCATGACCACGGACTCGGTCATGGGCATGGTGTCGGAGGGGCTTGGCTTTTCGGTCATCCCAATGCCAAGGGCGGCAACGCGTGCCGCCTGTCCGGCTCGCCTGGTGAGGCTGGACCGGCAGATTCCGCCCCGTTCCATCGTGCTGGCACGGCGTGTGGCGGACGTGGAGAGCCGGCGAATCGCGGCGCTGCTCGATTGCGTAAGAGAAGTCTACGCAGCGCCCGCCGGGGCGGACTGAGCGCCCCCCGGGAGCTTACTTGCCCACCAGCTGCGACAGCTTGTCCGCCTCGAAACCCTCTTGCCGGGCCGCGCCCTGCGGCAGGCAGTCGGCGCCGCGCTGGCCGGCCGAGAGCTTCTCGATCGCCTGCCACAGGAGGGCGATCTGGTGCTCCTGCGCGGAGGCGCTGTCGATCAGGCCCTTCATCGCCTGCGAGAGCGGGTCGTCGCTCTCGGTGATGCCATAGGCCGAGAAGCCCATGCGGCTGGCGGCCTGCTCGCGGCGCAGGCTGTCCTCGGCCTGGATGATGCGCGCCGGAATGCCCACGGCGGTGGCGCCGGCAGGCACCGGCTTGATCACGACCGCATTGCTGCCGATCTTGGCGCCGTCGCCCACCTCGAAGCCGCCCAGCACCTGCGCGCCGGCACTCACCACCACGTTCTTGCCCAGGGTGGGATGGCGCTTGGCGCCCTTGTACAGGGAGGTGCCGCCCAGGGTCACGCCCTGGTAGATGGTGCAGCCGTCGCCGATTTCGGCGGTCTCGCCGATGACGACGCCCATGCCGTGGTCGATGAAGACGTTGTGCCCGATCTTCGCGCCGGGGTGGATCTCGATGCCGGTGAGCCCGCGCGCGAGGTGCGAGACGAAGCGGCCCAGCCAGAAGAAGCGGCGGGTCCACAGACCGTGGGCCAGGCGGTGCAGCATCAGCGCATGCAGGCCGGGGTAGCAGGTGAGGACCTCCCAGGCGGAGCGGGCGGCAGGATCCCGCTCGAGGATGCAGCGGATGTCGGAACGCAGGCGGCTGAACATGGGAAAGAGTCTAAGCCTTGCGGCCGCCCCCTGCCGACGGCGCGCCGCCCGACACCGCCTGCTGCATGGCCTTGGCCACGCCGCGCAGGATGTGGATCTCCTCGGGGGTAAGGCCGGCGCGGTTGAACAACTGGTTCAGGCGCGGCATCAGCTTCTTGGGGGCGGCCGGGTCCAGGAAGCCCACCTCCACCAGGGCCTGCTCCCAATGGGCCAGGAGGCCGGCCACGGCGGCGGCGTCGGCCGCGCGCGGCGCCTCGGGGGTTTCGTCCACGCTGGAGGCGGAGCCAAAGCCGCCCAGGGCCTGGCGCCACTCGTAGGCGACCAGTTGCACCGCGGCGGCGAGGTTGAGGGAGCCGTAGCCGGGCGCCGTGGGGATGGACAGGGCCACGTGGCAGCGGTAGACGTCGGCATTGGCCATGCCGAATCGCTCCGACCCGAAGAGGAAGGCGACACCGGCGGGTCGGGGCGGCGCGGCTTCGCGGGCCTCGGCGCCCACATTGCCGGCGTGGCTGGTCTGAATCAGGATGAAGCG
>JACCEC012797286.1_pt1 | contig 12885 bp, 7 predicted proteins | sample 7450121 | NCBI WGS metagenome assembly JACCEC01 (sample SAMN15323455, study PRJNA562643) | freshwater metagenome | isolation source: river surface water | place: USA:Blue River Watershed | collected 2017-08-18 | reverse complement strand
CAGAGATGAAGCCGTCCAAATCAAAACCAGACAGAGAATTAGAAATAAGTTTAGCGAAGAAGGCTAAAGAAAGGTTTATTGAATTACTGGAAAAACATCCATCAAAATTAGTTTTAATTGAATGTTTTGAATTTGACAAGTACGGACGCCTTTTAGTGAATATTTATAACCGTATTGATGAAAAATCAATTAATCAAATAATGATTGATGAAAAACACGGGAAACCTTATGATGGAGGTACTAAAGATACTAATTGGTCTGATGTTTAAGCGATTTACCTAAAAATTCTTTTTATAAAAAAATTCTAAAACAATATTATCGTTTTAGATATTTTTGACCCTTATTGTTTAGGATAAAACATATTTCAAATACTCCGTTTCTTCAGGGTCTAGATAAAATTTACAAAATCTTTTGTTTGTTTTAAATTTTTTGTCATATCCAAAATTATATGGAAAGTAAAAAAAGTCAATTACCTCTTCTCTATCAAATACATTTTCTACTTTTCTTTTTTTACTACAAAAGATTTGTTTAATTGGTTCTAAAAAATCATTTGATGTAGTATTCTTAAAATTAGATTCTATGTATATTTCATTCGAAGAATAAATTGTTTCTTTAAATACTTTATCAAATTCTGGTAAAGTATTCTTAGAATTCGATTCTATATGTATATCTTTTGAGGAATCAATTGTTTCTTTAAATAGATTATCAAAGTCTGATAAATTATCATTATTCTTTTTAATTCTAGATCGGTATTTTCTTGATTTAATTTTTCCAACAACATTTTCAACAACACGGTTAAAAATTTGTGATCTTTTAATCGTTTCAAAAGAAGCACCACTTCCAGTAATATAAATTTTTGATTCAACAAATATACCAGAAAATGTTAAACATTTTACCATTATAGGATTTTTTAACATTTTACAAATTAAAACCATAACATTGTACTCTTTAATAAGTACATTATTTGTTAAGAATTCATTTTTAGAAAAATTTAAAATCCATTTGTAATTATTAAGTAATTTAAAAAACATATAGTTTTTTGTTTCTTCAACATAGTTTTCTAAAAAAGTTTTTTTTTCTTCTCCAGGAACGTTGTTATTAAATTCAATAAAACTAGTTTCAAATTGTTCTGTAGAATACATCAAATGATCTTTAATATCAGGCATTTTACCAGAAGTTATTACACATTCTAGAAAAAGAATGACAAAAGTAATGATTATTGGACATTGATAAAAATTATATTTCGAAATGTAATCTTTCAATGAACACGAAGAAGTGTCTGATAAATTATCTGATGAATCATCATTCGATTCTCTATTTGTATTGGAATTTGTTTTGTATTGAACCGGTTTAATTCGTTGTTCAATTTTGAATGAAGTCTCATTTTTTACATAATTAATAATTTTTGTAAAAAAATCTTCAACAACCCAATTATCTTTATTAAATGAATCAATATATGAATCAAAAATATCAATTGATTTATATAAACAACTGATAAAATCAAGGTTATCCATTAGATTTGGAAAATATGAATTATCCTTTATATATAAAAAGAACAAGTAGTTCATAATTTTAATCTTTCTAAGAAGAAATGGCTTTTGTAAATGATGTGAATCAAAATATTGATTAACAAGTATTTTTAGATAATTGTAAATAAAAGTATTATATGATTTGTTGTAATTATGGATTTCGTCAAAATCAGTATCTGAAAAGAAACTCATATTTTTATCAAATAATTTATTTATTCTGATATGGTAATTTATTTTAAAAATAAAGTTTGTTTTGTTATTCATTTTAATAGTAAATTATATGTTTGATATTATACTATTCAATATAGTAGGAATATTTTGTTTCAGTTTTTTAAGGTTTTTCCAGGTTTTTTAGGATTTTCCCAGGTTTTTTTAGAATATAAAAAGTATATAAAAATAAAAAATAATTATTATTTATTATTTTAACAAAAAAATATTGGAATTTGATATGTTGGTAAAAAAATCACTACACGAGTTGAAATCAGCAGAATGGTTAGATTTTTGCCACTTGTTTGAAATAGACCCCGCTCTATATAACAAAGAAAATATATTTTATTCAATGTGGAAAAACAATCTTTCATCACGCATATTGAAAAAAATAGGAAAAGATTATGAATTAAATCTTTTTGAAGACAATTGTGAAACTTTAAGTAAAATTCAAGATTCAATACTAGATTGGAACAATAAGAATTGGAGAAATCATTATGAAATGCTTAGTCAATGTATACCCTTATGTAACCAAAATCAGTTAGAACAATTAAAAAATTCAATGAATTTGGCTAAAACAACTCCGTCTAACAATAAAAAAAGAAAATTTATTTCTGAAGATATTGAAAATAAAAAACCTATTCAAAATATGGAATCTGAGAAACAAAGCATCTGGAACCTATGTTGTTCTTTTCTCTGTTCCCGTATCAATGAAAAAAAAGTAAAAGAAAGATGCAACCAATTCCTAGAAGAAAAAGACTTAACAAAAGCATATTTAAGCATAGAACAGGTTATAGATGATTTATCAATAATTTATTCTAATTCAAATAAAGAAAATGAAAAAAATAGCAGTAAAAATCATAAGAAAAATAAAGAGAGTTCCGTATCAACTATAAAAATGAAATGTTTTGAAGTTATTAAACATAAATGTAAAACAACACCTACATCAATAAATATTCTTTGTAAGATGAATAATATGCACAAAGACCATTTAAAACGAATGCCAATTGTGTCTATCATGGAGCGTATTTCATTAGATTTTTATAATACTTATTATTTCTGCATGGATTGGAATATGAGCCCAGTTGAAAAAAATCAGAAGTACTCTGTAGAACGTTATTTTTCAGACAAAAAAAACATTTATGCGTTCTTAAGTGATTATGGTTTTTCTCGTCTGAACGTTCCCCAAATTGATGGAATTAAGTTAAAAAAAGGTTTTGTTGGGTGTCTAGAATACAATAAAAAAAAATATATTATCAAATACCAGCCTATGAAAAGTTATAATGAACTATTGATAAATAACTATGTAAAAAAATGTTGTAAAGAAGACCCATTATTTACTTCATTATTTGTTTTCCCAGAATTTGTTTTTCTGCTTGGTGATTTTTCTTATTTTATGATAACACCAAAGTTTCATTGTAATCTAAATAACTATTTTACATTGTTGGAAAAAAAAAATAAACCATTTCAATTTAAAAATATGACAAAAGTTTTATCTACCATTGTCGAAACAATTATTTTTCTAAAATCCATAAAAATTATTCATGCAGATTTAAAATTAGATAATGTTGTCCTTAATATTGATAATGATTTTAATATCATTGAAGCAAGAGTAATTGATTTTGATGTTTCACTATTCTTACCTGTTCCAGAAGAGATTAAATCATCAAATTATTATTTTCTTTTTTCGAAAGTATTAGATAGTCAAAGAGTTAGAGTAACTCGATTGTATGTTTATAATGAAAAAAAGACAATGACATTTGAACACGATGTTTATAGTTTTGGAGTACTATGTTTGATGATTTTTTTTAAGATAGTAAAATTATATTATAAAGATATATTAAATAACAAAGATTCAAACATTTCTTCTCCAATTGTTTATGATGAAATAAAAAAAAAAATTAATATTCTAGATGAACTAAAAAAAAAATCTGACCAACAACAGGAAAGGTACCTTTTTATAAAAACTTTATACGACGAAATTAATAATTGTCTTCCAAGTGATTTTTCCTTTCATTTGGAATGTTATAAAAAAATGATTGATGACTGTTTAACAGCAAATTATACAATTCAAGATATATACCTTAAATATGCTTTTGTTTTAGGAAAATAAAAACTTTTATTCTCTAATAACCACTTGATTTATCAATTAAATCATTGCAAATACGCAATGTATCTTCTTTTTTTTTATTGAATATATCAGATATAAAATTTTTCACCATTTTCTGAGTATGAGCATTGTTTTTAAAATTAACATATTTTTTGTCGATCATCTCTTTTTCTGCTTCCAGTAATTTTTGATTAATTTCATATGGATTATCATTTCGAACTTCTTCATGAAAGTTTTGAAGGTGTTTATGAAGTTTGTTCATTGATAAATGAATAATATCCTCTATTTTCATTGGGGTAAATTTCTCAATATCATTTTTATAAACTATTCCACAATCTTCAGTATCTTCAATGATAACATTTAAATTTACCTCATTTTCAAGAATGGCTTCTAGAGTCTTTGTATATTTTAAATCAGAAAATAATAACAAATGTTTTAAAGTAGAATCAATCTTACTAACATCCCAGTCTTCATCAAATGGCAAAGGTTTATTGATATTTACATTAATAATGATTGTATTATTATTGTTTGTTATATTTGTTATATTATTTTGTTCTAAATTTGTATTATTCTTCTCTTTACATCTATATTTAATATGCCTCGCTAAACTACTTTTTCTTGTAAATTCTTTTTTACAATGAATGCATTCTAATTTATGATTGCATTCACTTCTTATTGAATCATCATCTAAATCTTGGTATAATACCATATCTAAATTTTTTTTTGAACTATTATCTATTGTTTTATTATCAATAGTTTCTTCAATCAAACTATTGTGAGACTGATTTTTAATATAAATATTTTTTTCTTCGAATTCATCTAATGGCTGAATTATTTTTTCACCAAGATAACTATAATTAATACTTATATTGTTTTCTTTATGAATAGGAACATCTTGTTGGAAATTCATATCCTGATCATTTTCATATGAATTTTTATTATTTTTTATTATTTTTAAAGACAATTCCGATATCTGTTCATCAGAATACTTATATGATTCCAAATTTCTCACACATTTCACTTTACGATTTAGGTGCCTTTGCATTTCAATTTTTTGTTTTGTAATGTGAAAACACCTTTTACATTGATAATGGGACATTCTTATTTTTTTGATATAAAAAAATATATTAAAATATATATAATATTTTATAAATAATTGTTTCTATCTTTTAGGCTAAAAAACTTTTTATATTAAAAATTTAATATAAAAATACAAAAAAATTAAAAAAACAAAAATAAAAAAGAAAAAAATAAAAACAAAAATAAAAAAGAAAAAAAATAAAAACTAATTGTAAGCATTGCAAAAAAAGGTTTGTGATTCTTCGTCAATAATAGGTATATTATTTTTTTGTAAATAATCTTTCCATTCAGAAATGGTAAAAATTTTTTTATCCCAACCTAAGTTTTTTGTATCTGCACCCAAAGAAAGAATGGTAAAAATATAACGATGCTTACCACTTGGAGGACAAGGTGGATAAAATCCCATATAACCTCCTGAATTCATTCCTTGTATAACATGTGCATCATTATCATTCATTAAAATATATTCACGTTGCATTTGTAATAATTCGTGATTATTTTTGTTGTGTTTCAATGAATCAATTTGATGAATATTTTTATTTATATAAGGTAAAAACCAATGAACGAAAGTTCCTCTAGTTGCGTCTGGATCTTCCATAATTAAACTATAACATTTAGCATTCATTACTGGTTTCCACTCAAGATTTGGTGAATAAGAGATACCATTTTTGTGACAATGAAATTGATTTTTTACCATACCGTTTTTGTTAACAAAATTAATTACTTGAAAGTTCATATATTTAAATTTTAGATTTGTTTTTTATGGAACACCATCAATTTTTTTTCCATATTTTTGTTCATAACGTTTAACATTAATAAAAATACCATCTTTGTCTTGGAAGAAAGGAGGAGTTTGTAGAGTTTCCCAAACAATATTATTTTTAACAAATCCTAATGAATTAAAACCAATTGCGTTTGGTTCAGAATCCATATATTCAACTGCACGTAAAAAAGAATAGTTTTGAAGGTGATTAATATCGTCATTTACATGGTCTCTTTTTTGGATAAATGCGTAAGAATCAGGAGTTGTTATCATTGCTTTTAGATTAGATTCATTCACTGGACATAATAAATTTGTTCCTACATTGAAATTTTCCATCACTATTTCTTCGACTGACCATTTATTCTGAGTACAAATGGCTCTAATAATTTTTTCAAGTTCATCTTGAATTCCTACTTGATAAATCGTATTCAATAAAGTGTTAATCATTCTATTGCTCAGAATAAATCCCATTTTATTAGGAAGAAAAGTAGCATCCCAAGATGCTTTTTCTTCAAACCATTGCAATAAATAGTTTTGAATATTTCTACCTAAAGCAAAAGGTCCATTTAAAATGAAAAGCATCGGTGATGAAATAGATTTTTTTAGAGCATGAAATATCTTGTAAAAATAAATATTCTTTTCTTTGTTAGGACCTGATAAGAAGAAGTCAAAATATTGTTTATATGATTTTTCTTTATCATTTAGATTCATTATATCAACCTCTTTCAACCCAATTGTTTTATAAGTCGATTCAATCATTTTTAAATCGTCGCCGTTTGGAGAAGTATTGATAACAACTGTTTTATAATCAAATCCCCTCATACTGGTAATTAATTCAGAGTATTCTTTTGGTGTAATCATTTCTTGTAAAAAGTTTGATTTCTGGTCTTCAGGAATTTCTTTGGAAAGTTGTGGAGCAATGTGATACATAAACCCATGTGGTTCATATTTATTAAAAGCAAGAACAATAACATTTGTTATAGTATTATAAACATCAGAACCTTTTTCTCCACTCTTTGCCATAAAAACAAAATCAACATTTTGAGATAACATATGTTTTTCAATATCAGAATGAGAATCAATACATTGTTTTTGAACATTTGTAATTTTATTGATGACTGATTCGAATCTTTTATAAACTTTATCTGAATAATATAATATTGATTGTTTTTCATCGAATATCATTTCCAATACTTTTTCAACATCTTTTTCAGTTAAATCATCTGAATCGGTAATATGATAAGCAATTTTTTTATTAGCAACATTAAATTGTTCAGTACCGTTCAATGCATAAGCATTTGGTTTATCTGAATTTGATTCGCTTGTTAATTTACCAGTATGAATAGAATTAATATTGTTAAAGTACATACTATGATAGTTATTAGATGTATATCTATCTGCATATGCTCTTTCGAAGAAGTTTTCAGGAGAATCAAAGTTACCGAGGCTCAAAATGGTTTCAACATCTGTTAATGAAGGACGGAAACTATAATGAGGCCAATAGGCACAGTTTCTACCTTCAACCTTTTCATTAAAAATGTGTAATAACAATTCATTATTTTCAAATTCTCGACCACCCTTGATTGGATAGCAAAAAATAGTTTCAGCATATTGCTTGTTCCATAAAATCTGACGAACTGGATGTTGAGGATGTCCTTTGTATTTCTCTAAATAATCAATACTTTGCTGTATATATTTATTAGGAGCGAAGAATAGGAAATCGTCTTCCATATGAACCCAGAACTTTGGTTTCAATTGGTTTAATTTGTTCCATATAATGTTCATACTTGCTCTATGTCCCTTTTCTTCAGGACCCTTCATGTAGTATTCGAAGAAAGGGAACTCAGCCCCCATTGTTTTTCTATCTTTCTCTTTTGAATTATCATCAACGCATAAGAAATAATCAATCTTGTTTGCATCAAGACAATGATGTAGAAATGAACAAACTGTTTTTCTCATTAAGTCTAAGCGTTTGCAAGTAGTCATTGTAAATAAAACAGTTGGAGAATCTTTGTTTTTAAAAGTTAAATATTTCTTTGGAACACTTTGAATGAATAATGGTTCAAATATATGTATAATCTCGTCAATAACTTTTAATTGTTGTTCAGAAAAACCATGTTTAGCGATATGCATTTTTTGAACAAATCCGATAAATTGATAATAAAAACAAGTGCATTGAACTCGTTGTTCATCTTTTTTAACCCATTCAGTAAAGTAAGGAACATAAACAGAAATATTGTTTAGTAATTCTGATTTTAAATGGGTGGCAGCACTTTTATTTTGAAAATACTTTTGCATAATAGGAATCGCTTCATCCCATTTTCTACAATTACCTAAAACAATGATTATTTCGAGGGGCATTAAATTATCATAAATATTTCTATCTAAAAATAGTTTGTCATCAAATTTAATTTGAAGGTTTGGAATCATCTTAATTAAATTGTTTGCAAAATGAAATTTTTTCAAAATACGGTAATGATTTACCATTTCATAAATAGTTTCATATCTTTCAGTATCAGCATCAATTGCTAAAGACCAATAGTAAATGGCTTCTTCCATCTTGTTTAGAGTTTTGTACAAGTATCCAACCATATGATAACTGAAATAAACCTCTTGGTCCCAACCTTTTAGTTCTGCTCTTTTTTTATACCATTCAATGGCTTTCTCTTTTTGATTACAATCACGATAACTTTGAGCACAGTAAAAAGCGTATCTTACATGTAATGGGTCTTTTGTTTGAAGTGCTTCATAATATGCTTTTTCAAGGGTTAAAGCATCTTTTAAATATTTGTATGGGTCAATACTTCTATTACCAGTTTTTCCAGAATCAACAGAATAATTTCCTTCAATTGTTCCATAATTTAGATTGGTTTTATCATAGCATTCAATATATTCGTGTAAAACACTTTTAAACCTCCATTTCAGGTCATTTTTAACGAGTAGAATACGTTTATATAAAACATCTTTTCCAAAGTTGAAGAAATAAGCATCTCTGTCTAAAGTATTTGGAAAATCCATAGTTCCTTCAATTGTATCATCTGCATCAAAAATGAGTAGGTAATCACATTTTTTAAAAGCCTTATCTAAAGCACTTGAACGATTATGAGCAAAGTCTTTCCAAACATCATCGTGGATTACTCCATTTATTTTTCTTGAATCAAAAAATCGTTTAATTATCTCCTTTGTTTTATCTGTTGAACCGGTATCACAAATAATATAGGTACTGAATGTAAAATGATTGCATAATTTTTCAAGAGTGCTTTCAATGATGTGAGATTCATTCTTCACAATCATATTTAAACCAATGGATTGCCTACATTTAACTGGACTCATTTTTCCTTAAACAGAGTTTAGAAAAAAAAAGAAAAAAACAAACCTAAACCGGTATGTAAAAAACAATTTTCTTAAGAAAAAGATGAAATAGAAAATAAATAAATATTGAAATTTTATTTTTTCACCTTTGTACAAAAAAAAATGACTACGTTTAATTATAAATGAAAAAATAGAATTAAATTTCAAAGATGAGCGATTTTGTAATGGATATTTATAGGTATGCAAATCCTGATTTAAGACATTTTGGTGATGAACAATTAATGGCTCACTATGAAATCAATGGTGTTCATGAAAACAGAGTATGTAATAAAACAGGTTTTTTAGAAAGGTATCAATCATTGTTCCAATTACATATTTATAAACAAGTTAATACTGATTTATCATTTTTACACACAGATGAAGAATTTATTATTCATTATTTAAAAATTGGAAGGAATGAAAAAAGAATTGCCCATACTCGTCAGATGGATAAGAACATGTTATTAGACACAATTGAATTTGACCCTGAAATTTACAAACTTCTAAACGGAGAATTATTCTATTATACTTCTGATGAATGTGTTCGCCATTTGTTAGAAGGAAATAATCTTGATTGTTCTAGAGTTAGTGTTAAATCAATGTTAAGTTCTAATCCAGACATTGATTTTAACCTTGCACGTTCTTGTCATAAAGAATATTCTTTTATGTCAGATAAAGATTTAGGAAGGGTCTTTTTAGAAAAGGGTATTTATGAAAATAAGATATTTTATTGGGATATTTTCTATATGACTTATCCAGAGTTTGATTTGGACTACTTTAAAACATTTAATAAAGATACTCGTGGATGTTCAAAATATCAACTTGTAGAAAAATTTATAAATCAAGAAAAAAATTCAAAAATGATTATTAATTTAAAAACTTTTTTTCAAATATATCCTGAAATAAAAGAGGCTGATATTAAGCAAAGATATTCAGATTGGGATAGTCATAATAAATCTGCTAAAATTGCTATTCTAGAACAAGAGGTTGAAACTTTAGAAAAACGCAGAATCTATGAATATGGATATTTTGTTGAAAAGTTTCCAACATTCGATTTTACCTTTTTCGAAAGAGTATATTCCAAAAAAGTTTTACAACAAAACCATACAGAAGAAAGTTCCCAAAAAACGATGAGAGAAATGATTATTAAATATTTTATTGACAACAAAGAAGTAAGTACATTATATACAAATAAAAATGAATTTTATAACGATTATCCTGATATAGATTGGTACTTTTATGGAGAGAATTTTAAACATTCAATTAAAGACGAGATTGAGAAAATTCGATTTTTCACAGAAGATATTAAAACCTGGAAGGTCTGGAATGAACCAATGTTTTATTCTCACTTCCCAACATTTGATTCTTCCTTTTATTCATTTTATACCAATATTGTTTTAGATGAAAATGATAGAAAGAAAAAGGTATTAGAAATTTTTCATCACTATTTGGATTATAAACGTCAAGAAGAAAACATTGATGAAAAAACAATGGACTTCAAACCAATTCAAGTGTTTGTATGCGAAAATGATTTTTTCAATACTTATCCAGATTTTGATGATGTTTTATATAAAAAGATTGTTCTCAGAAAAGAATCATCTATCCATTATAACAATGCATCTTATGAAAATGATTATCGATTCTGGATGGTTCATTATGCAAGTAATAATAACAAACCTTATGCATATCGTAGTATGAAACATATTTCTGATTCTTTCCCAGATTTGGATTTAGAATTTTATGGAAAAACAAAGAACCAATGTATTAATAAAGATACTATTGATGTTTTCTTATACTTTTTAGAAAATCAAGAAGAATTTAATAATGAATTACATAATGAAAAAGAGTTCTTGACTAAATATCCTGGATTTGATATTAGAATATATTGTATGATGTATGATATTACTTTATCATCATCGCTTGAAATATACAATTATTTTTTGAATATTCAAAAATCAGATTCTTCCATTATTTATACTAGAGAACAGTTATTGAATAAAGTTCCACTTTTAGATGAAGAATTCTATCAAGATGCGTATTTAGATGTTCCAGACTTTGTTGAAAAGAATAAATCAATAAATGATAAAGATTCATCAGAATCAAAACTTTTATCTATTATTCATTATTTGAAGTTTGGAGAGAAAGAAAAACGATTTATTAATGAAAAATCATTTATGAAGAAGTACCCTTCATTTGATGAGGAATTTATTATGAATATGTATCCTGATCTTGAAGGAAAATCAACAAAAGAGATTATGTATGATTATATTCAAAAAGGTTTTAAAGAAGACAGATTGTACTCTACTAAACAATTTTATCAAAAATATCCTTATTATGATGATGAATTCTACTCATTATATTATAATGAATTAGCCGAAATGTCAGATACTGAAAGAATGGCTCATTATCATACAACTGGAAAAAAGAAAGGTTTATTCTGCAGTGCAAAAAAATTTTATGATAAATTTTCAAAATTTCCTATTGTTGAAGATTTATCATTAGAAGAGATGGTTGAATCAATGAAAACATATGAATCTTCTATTATAAACCAATCAAATCCATCTGAAACAATCGTTGAAGCATAAAATAATAAGCCTATAAATATTTATAAAAACCAATAACAATAAATCTTTTATAAAAAAAGATATATAAAAATATTTTTCTTTGAATGATATAGAATGAAAATAGATTATTTAAATACACTTTTTCATTTTGTTTTGATTACAAGCAATAAATACAATATTGATGAATCTCATTCATTAAAACATAGTTTTGATGTGTATAAATGGGCAAATGATATATATACTTTTGAGAGAGAAGCAGATAAAACGATAATTCCATATGAAAAAGTAATATTGAGTTCTGCAATATTGCATGATATGTGTGACAAAAAATATATGAACGAAACAGAAGGTATAGTTTCAATAAAAGATTTTATGAAAGACAAAATGACTGAACAAGAGTTAGACACTATGGTAAAGATTATTTCTACTATGTCTTATTCAAAAGTAAAAAAAAACGGATTTCCTAATTTAGGTGATGCACAAAAAGCATATCATATAGTGAGAGAAGCAGATTTATTGAGTGCATATGATTTTGATAGGAGTTTATTGTATGGAATGCATTGTTATAAATTGAACTTTGAAGAAGCATATAAAGATTCAATCAAAATATTTGAAAACAGAGTTTTGAAGCATATTGATGATAAACTTTTTATTTCAAAATTTTCTTTATTAAAAGCAAAGTTTTTACATAACAATGCTTTAAAACAGATGACTCGGTGGAGAAAATTTATTAAGAAATAAAGCATCCAGGAAGATTAGATGATTCACTATATTTATTTGAAACAATATTATCTTCACTTGGAGGTTGTCCTCGGTCACCTAATTTTTCTATCTCTTTTGTTAAAATAGAATCTACAGATTCTTTTATAACTGTATCATTTTTAGCATTAAATGAGTAGAGGTTTTCTATTTGTTTCAACTTTTCATTCAAAATTTGTGAAGTAGATTCTTCAATAATTTTTTGTTTTTCAGAATCCTCTTCATCTGACTCTTCAGACAAAGTTTCTCCTGCACCACCAGATTGGACTTTTTTTGACCTTGGATTTTTACTTGTTACTGGTTTTTTGCTAGTTATTGCTTTTTTGGCTTGTTTTTTTGGGTTTTTATTTTTTTCAACTTTAGGTAATGGTTTCTTGGGGTTTGTTTTAGGAACTAATTGTTCTAAATCACCCTTTTTAATCATTGTCTGTACATCGTTTTGCATATTTTTTAGAACTAGTTGTATATATGGGACATCGTCATCAGTTATTTCATTATTATCAATCATTATTTGGATTGCTT
>JACCEC011258301.1_pt1 | contig 12887 bp, 10 predicted proteins | sample 7450121 | NCBI WGS metagenome assembly JACCEC01 (sample SAMN15323455, study PRJNA562643) | freshwater metagenome | isolation source: river surface water | place: USA:Blue River Watershed | collected 2017-08-18 | reverse complement strand
GGCCACCAACAGCCACAGGGACATAACAAACAGGAATCAACCACTTTTATTCTTCCATATGGATCCAACAAACAGCATTGTATGGACGAGGAAGAGTTTCATTGGCTCTTTGGTGCCATGCAGGGTTGGTTTTCAGCAAAACTTGGGTCAAAAATCAGGGATGGATCCCAGCTGTCAGCACAATTTCTTTGGCCACCAACAGCCACAGGGACATATCAAACAGGAATCAACCTCTTTTATTCTCCCATATGGATCCAACAAACAGTATTGCATGGACAAGGAAGAGTTTCAACTGGTCTGTGGTGTCATGCAGGGTTGGTTTTCAGCAAAACAACTTGGGTCAAAAATCAGTGACAGATCCCAGCGAGCTGTCAGGATACAATTTCACGCAGCCGTGGCAAGCTCCCCTTATTCAGTATTCAGTATTCAGTATTCAGTGATAATTATATGAAAATCAGACAACATCATAAAATAATCCAAGTCTTGAATTTAATTATTATTAATAAATGGTATTTGTAAAATTATATGAGTCATGCATTAAATTATTATCATGCAGTTATTACTAAGAATAGTATTGACGCTATTGTTCTAGGTAGTGACGTTAATAATTGATAAAACCCCTGGGTGATCTACGATATATGTCTATGTCCGTCGCATGTAATCAATACCTATATTCCAGAACCCTTTGTGGATCTAAATCCTTGTTGAATAAGTTTCCAGTACTTGACGTATGTTAGTCCAAGTGTCATGGAGCATCCAAATTACAAACTCAACCTTTTGCAAAATAACCTCATCTCGTATCCCTGCATCACGAAGAATGTCTATATTACAGATATATTTCTTGTCATGTCCCGACCATAGCGTGTATATCTGATAAATGTTAGTGGTCTCAGTAATTTTGTCACTGGGAGGTGATGAGAGAATGATATCCTGTAATGATTTGGTTGATGATTTCCCTTTTTTTGGTGATATGGCAAAAGCCTCGTTGATATCATCTGGGAATACTTCATATTCAGGAATGTCTTCAGATATGATGTATCCGAAAGAATTTCCCATCAATTCCCACTTAGGCTGCACTGTATCGTGGTAGTCGAAGTCTGGATTCTGAGGGGAGAACTTAGTCTGCAAGATGAGTTGCTTGATGTCAAGTTTAGAGGGATCTCTATTCAATTTCATGAGCCTGTAATATTCGTCTTGCAGAAGAGCTTCTACTGTATTTCCCGACGTTTCCACACCACAAATGGATCCAAGACCAATGACTTGTTTGGTCATTCGTTCCAATTCCTCCTTCATGTCATTCAAATTTTTAGTCAAGGTCTTGACGATTCTTTTGTTTTTCTTGACTTCATCTACCAACTTGGCCTTATCAGCAGCATCGGTAGTCGTGTTGGTGGCGAACTTTGACGATTGGGTAAAAGACAAACCACTCACACCGAAGGATTTGAGAACTCTGCCTGCATCTGAGACATGATTTGCTAGATCAATGATTTTGGATTTGGCTTGGACTCTGTCAATTATTTTGCCGGGCTGTGGTTTACCTGGAGTACCTGCACCATCCCTGGGTGATTCCTCAATGGGTGGCTCAACATGCACATCAATGACCAAGATGTCATGGAGGTTATTAGACTTCTTCATAATATCGAATAACTTCTTCTCGTTTTTTTTACACTCGATGAAGGCCGGATGCTTTTTTGCCTCTTCGTTGATTGGTTCAAAAAAAAGACTCATAGCAAACATGGGATCAATGATAACAGGCGAATGATGCTTGGATATAGATTCACACCATTGCATCAAATCCATCTGTGAATCAACAGTGACTCTTAAACCCCCAACCCTGGCGTACCTGTCATAGGCAGGACGATGTCCCGGATGCAAAAATACATTTGAGCGTTTCTCAGCAATAGAGGCAGAACCACTGAGCTGTTTGGCTTTGCCATTGATGTGACCTCCGATGAAGATGGGATGTTTATTGACCTTATCACGGTCAACAAAGTCATTGGTACTCTGAATCAATATGAGCATGAGGGGAATAAACGAAGCAACTGCATGGGCTTTCCTATCCGCAGCAAATAGATAAAGAGCTTCGCTGGCAATCGTTTTGATGAATGCTGATACCTTCCCCTGTTCTTTGTCTCTGATTTTATTGATGATACTCACAGCTAGACCTTCATCAGTTTCATTGTTGAGGATCCAATGGCGACAGAACTTATGCCCCATTTTTGTGTGTTTATTAATATCCGTTCGGAGGTTGGATATGAATGAGAATACCTCGAACATTACATTGAATTTAGACAGGAGCATCATATCAATCTGCGAGAGGAGACCGGTGTTACTAGTCTTGTGGTTGACATTCCCAATTTTACAAAGCTTCCCTAATGTCATGGCGAGCTCATTTCTCAATAACCAAGCTATTCCTGGTGAACACATACAGACATATGAATACATGAGTTAAAGATATGCCATAATACAAATACAATGAAGTCTTACCTGCCATCTTTCCAATTTCCTCTGCATCCAATTCAGGAACCGTGAAATGAAGAGAACCGACACCACGGATCAAAGAAGTACCATTTTTATCCAAAGTATCGAGGATGTACTCTCTGGTAAAAGGTTCAATTTTCAAGCTCGGACCATTGTCATCTATCTCCCAAGGTGTCACTGCTCGAGTAGGGATATAAAACAAGCTCACAACATGCTGCATCATGGCCGCTATTCCTGCCAACCAACTCAAATCACCCACTAAATACTTGCCCTTGCTAATTTTTGGGAAAGCATGTTTCACAACAGGATGGATTTGCATTCGTTTTTCGGAGGGGGTGTCATCATGGATCATTGTATAATTTAAAACACAACAAACCTGAATAAGGAATTCTTTTGACTTCTCTCCCATAGCACCAAAATAACAAGCAACGCAAATAGGAGCGAAGAAAGAGTTATTTATAGAGCGTGGTGTGAAGTATTTGGTATTGACTTTGGAGGTGGTTTCTTTGTTATGGAGGAATGGAGGTGTGATTTTGCCACCATTGCAATAAATTGCAAACTGATCAAGATAGTTTCTTTGATTATCAGGGTCAAGAGGATCACTGTAAAACTTCATAGCAATCGGTCCACAGAGTTTAATGTTGATATGCATGACCTCAGCGACATCTGGATCACTCAAGAGCTTCTTATGCAAGTCTTTATTGAGTAAGTTCTTGATCATTCCATCTACCTCAAATTGCAATTGAGCAGGTACCTCGGGAAATTCAAGCTGTCTACCACGTAGTCCATCTGCATAAGATTTAGCTATTTTCACAGCTCGACTGAATGGTTGTTGGCATGTCGAAGATCTTTTGCTTTTGCTGATATTCTCGCTCATGATACGAAGTTCCCGAAGAATTTCCTCTGACGTAGCTTCTTCTGGGGAAACATCCATGGTCACAATTTTAATGTTTAGTTTGTGGTCAGGTGCATCGAGAACTGTCTGGCGGTGATGATCGATAATATCACAATAATCTTCCAAACCAAACATTACAGGATCACTCATCCATTTCATTCGATAGAAATCTCTCCATTGTCTAGTCAACGGTGGGTTGTAGACACCAGTGCCGGTATCAATATCATTGCACATGATTGCTTTTTGCTGGCCAAGTGAACGAGTTTTCCCCTCTGCTGGCCCTAATCTCCCAGCTTTTTCTGTGCACGTCCCATTCACAGCGTCAGTGGCTATGAACCACGTAAATACCATAAACTGTACTGCCTTAGATTCCTGTCGTCCTCCGCTGTCCATCCAAGGACACCATACTCTCTCTTTGATACCATAGTAATCAGCAGCACTCATGAACTCGTCCTCCAATGGATTGATTTTGGCGTATTTTGATAATCTCGCGATGTATTCCTCACCCCAGTGTAATTTAAAATCTTTGGGCCGATGAGCAACAAGAGGTGGTTCATCGGGACGAGGAACGACACGTGACAAAGGAGCCAGATCTCGTTGTGGGTGATTGGAAACGTCCTGTTATGAAAGTCTCAGATTATTAGAATCATAAAAAAATCCAGATGATGGATATTTTTACGAACTCACCACATCTTGAGGTATCAAGAGAAATATCATATCATCCAAAAACTTCTTACTATGAGGGAACCCACCATCGTCTTTCGCTGCATATCTATCCATCAAATTGTACTGAATCTCAGTGGTAGAACGAGCATCCCAATCATTATGGTTTGCACCTGGTAAGGCTGCAATAATCACAAACTGTTCAACAGCCGCCTCCACAGTAACCATCAATGCCATCATGTTTTGGGATATTTCAACGGTGAAGGATTGGAGCTTGGCATCCAGTTGCATCTGTTGTGTTAGTTTCACAGGTGATCGAGTTCCAGGTGATGCAGGAAGGTTTTGGTTGGTAGTTCTGGACGGGGTATTAAACGAACTGTTGTTCATAGAAGACATATCGGTGAAGCTCTTATCATCAGATTCACTCTGACTGTTGGCATTAAGAGTAACAGCATTAAGAGGTGGTTGACCGGAACCCCGACCAGGAGGTGGCATCATCTGTTTATCCAAATCTTGATTATCCATGAGCACATCGTCATCCATCGATTCAGTGCTGCCTTTTCCAGATTCTAACTCAACAGGACTGGGTACTTTTGTGATATTGACATCGACGGTAGCACCAGGTTCAGGAATAAGAAGTGACTCTTCAAATGCATCATCAGGGGTTTTGGTAGCATCTTTTCCAACCTTAGCTGGACCACCTTCATCCATAACAGCATCAAGTTCCGTACCAGGAAGTACCTCTGGATTTTCAACCTCTGGGGCTACAGCAACATCATTTTCGGGCTCGCCTACTTTATTAGTTTTAGCTTTTTTGAAAAGGGGAACTGGTTCAAACACGTCTTCTCCAGGAATTGATTCAACTTCTTTGTCCATAGGACTTGCTGTAGCAGCTTTGTCAATGAGACTCTCTGTAGCTGCTTTGTCCTCGGGAATCTCTGTAGCTGCTACGTCCTGAGGACGTCGTTTAGGTGTCTTCGAACTCCTCGGTGGCATGATAACGGATAAATCACAGCTTTAGAAAAGGAGAAAAATAGATGTTAACATCAATGCAAATTCTATAAAAAAACCAAGTCATGGATTTTTTTACAAATAGCAACCTATTTCAATCGATCAAAAGTAAACGAAGAGACAAATTGAAAACAAGTTCTATCCATATTCTCGTAAAATAATCCAAGGCATGGATTTATTTACAATATAATAATAGAGGATAACCCATAGACAACATAAAACATGATCAATTGATATCCGCTGTTGCATGGTAATATAATACCAGAAAAGAAGCTAACAGATCAATCAAAAACAAGCTCGATACAGATTCCCGTAAAATAATCCAAGTCCTGGATTTATTTATGGTGCAATATGAGAGGATAACTCAAAGACAACAGGGATCAAGATCACTCGGTGTATGCCATCACAACATGACAAGACAACACTGAATAAAATAATCCAAGTATCGGATTTTTTTACGTACCAAATAACTGACTCACACAGAGGGAGATGTGTTTATTGCTTGCTAAGAAAGGGATGACAGCAGCTTTGGTTGGAGATTTGGATGGGCTCTTCAACGGGGATTTAGAAGGCGATCTGGATGGAGATTTACTAAGAGATACAGTGACAGGAGCTTTGGTTGGAGATTTGGATGGGCTCTTCGACGGGGATTCGGAAGGCGATTTAGACAGAGACTCGTTAAGAGTTGGGGTGACAGGAGCTTCAGTTGGAGATTTGGATGGGCTCTTCGAAGGGGGTTTGGAAGGCGATTCGGACGGAAACTTGCTAGGAGATGGGGTGACAGCAGCTTTGGTTGGAGATTTAGATGGGCTATTCAATGGGGATTTAGAAGGCGATTTGGATGGAGACTTGCTAGGGGATGGGGTGACAGCAGCTTCGGTTGGAGATTTGGTGATGAGGATAATAGAGACAGCAGGTTGATGATTTTTTTTGTTTCCTGTTATGTTAATTAACCTGGAAAAGAGATAAAAACAAAATCGATATAAGACACAATTTTGTATCAGATATTCAACAACGAATCAATCAGAGACAAACAACAAAGACAAGGAGGAGAGCATGAAAACAGACCCATCCGTTCTCAATTCATAACAGTTAAATCTCGAAAGAGAGGGGTCGGTGGGTTCAATCGATCAGGTTCCACCCCGCTCATGAAAGTCACCATGTGTTCGACCCATCACATTGATTGAACCTTGTGAGAGATGGGTCGATTCATGATGTCGATCTCGTCTCGTCGACAAGGAACATCCCGCCCATGAAGGTCGACCGTGGTTCAATCGATTAGGTTCCACCCCGCTCACGAAGGTCACCGTGGGTTTGACCCATCGCGCTGATTTAACCTTGTGGGCGACGGCAAAAAGAGAGGGGTCGATCCATCATCTTGATCATGTCTCATCGATAGATAATCTCAATTGTGTCTTGTTGACAAAGAACGCCCCGCCCACAAAGGTCATCGGTGGGTTCAATCGATCGCGGCGACGACGGGGCGAAGGTCGACCGTCGGTTGAATCAATATCTGAGATCTAACCTTGTGGTTAACAACAAAAGAGAGAGGAGTCGATCCATCATCTCAATAGTGTCTTGTTGACAAAGAACGCCCCGCCCACGAAGGTCATCGGTGGGTTCAAAAGATCGCGGCGACGACGGGGCGACGGGGATCAAGTAACAATAGATCGCGGCGACGACAGGGCGACGGGGATCAAGTAACAATCGCCGCATCTGAGTTCATTGAACTCATCCGTCTTAAAAAAAACGACATCCCCCACACATCAACAACAATCCGAACAAGGCAAATCATACCACTTACTCAATATTCGGACGATAGCAACACAACAACAACGGTGTCACGGGGTTATTATTAATATTTCTTTATCGGTTTGGGTTAGTTCAGGGCATCACGTACACGGCAAGATGCCATTGTCTCTACATGGTCAAAGATGGTGGTGATGGTGGTGGAGATGATGGAGGATGATGGCAGATGAGTGCTGGCGACAATGGAGGAAGATGGCAGATGAGTGCTGTCTGGTGGTTGAAGAAACTGACCGGGCAAGCGCCAAATTATTCGATTTAGAGGTAACACAATACTTATTTTATTCGATATACCTCTCATATCACTGTTGATATAGTTGATGGTTGACATAAAAAACGACCAGCTTACAGCCGGTGACTGAAAAAGCTAATGGAGAGGAAGCGCGAAAGTGTTCAAACTAGAGGTAATGAAATAATATTTTTTCATGTATACCTTTCGTATCTGCGAGGCTACCTTTGCGAAAAAATCACCTCAATGTTCTTTCTGACACCAGCTGACATCAGCTGACACCTCGCCTGACACCTCACTTGACACTCCTACACCCGGCCCATCACCTCTCCCGCCAACTCACGCACGCACATCATCTTCTGTGTCCTCATCCATCAAGATCCATCACCTCCCGCCAACTCACGCACATCATCCATCACCCGCCACCAGGATCCACTACATTCATCGGACCCATCGTCTATCAATCAGCCATCACCACACCATCAGGAATCAGCCATCGTCGTCCCATAAACCAAACAATTAACAAATAAAACATAACCTTACCATCTTAATTCGATTCATCGAGAATTAACCCACCACCGTCCTTATTCGTCGTCGTCGTCGTTGTCGTCGCGTTGCCATCGAAATCGTCTTCGTTCTCGTATCTGTATCTGCTTTAAAGTGAGTATCCCCTATCGCCCTTATTTGTATTGCCGTCGTCGTTGTCATCGTCATTGCTACTCTGTTGTTCTCGCCTTGTTTACTCGCAATGGCGTCGAACTTGTTAACACATTGTAGTATGAACCGTCGCGAGAATACATGGACGGGCATCAAAAATCCTCGTGCTCGTCTCGTTCTTTGTGTTTGGATATGTTTGATTTAACAATGTACCACGAGTCCAATATCAATGCTATGATGCTCTTCGTCTCGGTGTAAAAAGGAAGGGTGTAATGACATGGTTAATTTGATGTTTTACACCCCGGAGTCATCTGTTTGGTGTTTGCATGACAAGCCGTTTCGGTTTGGTATTAACATTCGATACAGCACACGTTTGTCTTTAAATTACTCTCAGTCTCACATCATCCTTTTCCTTTTCCATAAGAATAAATCTAGGTCCAGCAGCTGAAACCGTAAGTCTTGTGTTTCATATTTTACCCACCCGAGACAATGGCCAGCGCTATCGATTTGCTGTTGGTTTGATATACACCTAATTCACTGTGGTCATTGTTGCTTATTTGTAAAAAAACCAAGACTCGGATTTTTTTACATGGTATATGTTTTCTGATTACATCGTCATTTGAATTTATTGATCCCCGTGATGCCTTTGTATAATTGTAATTGTCTTCTTTTCGTAAAAAAACCCGAGATGTGGATTTTTTTACAGGATTCTTACTTTTCATGTCCAGAAGTATCATCGATATTCGCTGCAGTATACAAATGAGTTGTAAGAAACCAATCTGTTGATTTAGACAAAACACTACAAACGAATACATCGACTGTCATCTAGCTTAGATACAGTCAAATGTAATCTTAGTAGTTCGTATTAAATCAAGATTCAATGGTTCGATTTACGCTTATTTGTAACAGTAGATTTATCTCCAATGAGTTCCAATTAATACTACCATTTACGCATGAAATGTACAATGGATTCACCTTATGTCGATGATATATGGCAAATCCTTCTTTATGTCCATAAGATATGATCTATTCCAAATGCATATGACCGGTGTTTCATTTCAGAAAAATATCCGAGTCTTGGATTTCTTTACCGACTCATATTACACAAATCACAATCTAACCTATCTATCATCTGCAACATAGTGCCCTGTATAAGAAGAGACTCATACAACAGTTAATTCCAATCATGGGGAGAAGAGGTAACACAAATACAATCTAAATGTACTTGAGACAATTGCAACTATCTAACTCAATTACCTCTTTATAGACATAAAATCCGATCGGAAGATTAGATCACCATCTAAAAAACCCTCCATCAAACAGCCGTCGAAAACCAAGCATCCTAAAAAAAACTCCTTGGTTAAGAAAATCAAAAACAAAGGTGAACATGTTAATGATCTTGTTTATTTCCTTATGTCTCTTATACAAGATACTAATATAATGATATTGTATTCCCAGTAACAGCTAAAGCATCAATCAAAACTGACCCAAACAGTAAATCATCACCAAAGAAAAAATCAGGTACTTGTAAAAAAATCCACATCTTGGTTTTTTTATCGAAATCATATATTCTCATATCTTTGTCATCATCAGCAAAAGAGAAGAATACAATTGAAAATCCTACGACTACATCAAAGAAGAAAAAAACCATCACAGTGTCTTCCCATGATGATACACAATCAAGTACACCAACCAAAAGGAAAAAGTCTACTATCCCCGCCACACCTCATCCTAAAAAGGGAAATACACCCAAGAAAACTAAAACTCCACCTTCGGTGGCATCTACCAATACAACTCGATCTACATCAACCATTGGGTCTCTTGTATCCACTGCAAAAAGGGGGTTGTCTATGAATGAAGGGAATGAGTCAAAAAGGAAAATCGACAAGGTGCCATATGACAACCAGCATCTGTTGGCAGAGTATCTTTCATCTGTTTATCCAAAGAAACTCACAGATATTCAAACAAGTTCACTTACACAGCTCCAAGAGTTTGCATTGGAGGGATATCCCATTGGAGACATCAAACGGTTATTCTATCTCTTGGCAGGGAAATATGGGGATATGATTAGCGAAGTAACAGAATGGTTGGAGAACACTCCGAGGACCACAAAACAAATGATCAAAGTTATGGTGAAATTTTTCAATAGAATCAAAGTTCTTGAGCAGCAGTTAGCGTAAGTGCAATCTTGATATGATGTCTGATTCCGATATGTTTGACAATCCTATCCCATATATGATCGATATCATAATATTCAAGGATACTTGATGATATCGATCAGCGTGCCAGGTGATCGATATGTACATGATGTCCATTTCTTTTATAAGAAGCAATCTCAATTGCATCCGTTTATATCTCTTTTCATATCAGGACAACTGATGACCTTGATCAGCAAGTAGCGTAAGTGTATTTTCTATATTGTAATACCCAATAAGAATTTATGTTCTTATTGGAGTTTCCATGTATGCCTCAATATATCAGGATCGAACAGGATATTAAAATAAATCGTCATGGAGTGGGATATAACAAACAAGCAAATGGTCTTGATAGCAACAATGGTCAAACAAGCGACAGAAGCACTGAAAATAGCATTGGAGAGGAGGATATGGATACAGATGATGACAACAATCAAGAAGAAGACGAAGGTGAAGAAGAAGAAGAAGAAGAGGAGGAGGAGGAGGAGGCAGAGGAGGAGGAAGAAGAGGAAGAAGAAGAAGAGAAAAAGAAAGTTGTTAAAAAGAAAAATAGAAACGAGGAAGATGATGACGATACTGATGTGAACAGTGACTCTGATAGCGATGACAGCGACGACGAAATTAATAACGAGCAAGTCGATAACGATGAAAACGGCACAGATGATGACAACAGTAATAACAGTGATTCCAGTAACAACCAAGGTGATGGCAGTGATGACAATGATGACTACGATGAAGATGACGATGATGAAGATGATGATGACGAAGAAAATGAAGAGGATAACGAATACGCCAATGACGATGATAGCGATGTCCAGATTACAGGAGTGCGTAAAGCCCCTGTTACAGTGAAAGTCAAACAGGACCAACAAGCAGATGAATACGAAGACACAGAGTCTGGTGAGGACATGGACATTGTCAGTAATTGGAATAATGATGTTGATAACGACCCCAAAAAGCAGATAAAACATCAGAGAAATGCAACAAAGAAAAAGGGAACCAAATACAACAAACATACAACCAAAGGCAGTGATGTTACCCTTAAATCGGGAAAAGGAAAAGTAGGTAAGTCCGTTGCGCGCGGATCCCATGTCACGGTCAATACGAATAAGACAGGTCCTACCAAGAAAAAGACCACAACTATAAACAATAGTGTCGATCAGAATAGTATTGAGAGAAGCGTCGCCGCTGCATCTATGATCTCATTGGGTATGGGTGATGATGACTTTGATGTAGAGGAGCTCACTAAAGAGTACAGTTCAAATCATTCGAAGATCAAGATCCATGTATCCACTCCTTTCAAGAACAAACAGAATGGGTCCATTGTTGTCCATGTCTCCATGATAGCCCCCCGTGGAAAAAACCAACCATTCTATCTGAAGGATGTCCTGTTCAAAGCAATGTTCCAGAAAACAAAGAATGTCTACCGTCTACATGGTATTGCATCTGAAAAATGTGACTGGATCGATAATATCACGAAATTAGGACTACGTAAAAATGCTCATGATGAAGATGGACGTTATCGTAGGAGCACCAACAGCAATGTCATTGATCACCTTTGCTTTGATGCTGTATATGCAACTGGCTCAACTTACGACATGATTATGGCGGATCTGAAATACATATTCGAAATTTATTGGCAAGGAGTTCTCAGTGGCAAAAGTCAGAAGATCGATATCGGCTCTAAAGTACTCACTCATACAGAGAGTCTACCAGGTAATCTCTTTAATTTTCTTATGGAGAAAAAAGGTGGGGATAACAAGAATAGGTCAGTTGCTGCAAAAGCCATCACACAAGAAGTGAATATCTACTTTGCAGATGGAGCTGAATGGGAAGAGAATGTACCGCTCGATAAATTCATGGTCGATGCCGATATCAAAGACTTCGTTATCGGACGACTCGGGTGCCATTCATGGGATGATCTATCACCAGCTGAACTGGGGTATGTTTACTTCAATTACCCCAATAAAGAGCCTCCTAATTGGGTCTCTATCAGCAGAGAGGCATTTTAATGAGAAAATATCATTACAATAACATGGGGGATCAAATGGGGACAGAATTAAAAACAAAAAGATCTATTGACAATTCTGGGGTTTCAATTTCGCAACAAAGAACAAGAGCTTGATCAGTGACATGGGATCCGTGTTCTACACTTGTTTAATTCAGAACTGATTCCTAACATCTGTTACTGACACTAGGGTCTAAACCATCACCTCATCTTAGGATTATAAACTGATGCCGTTTTGTTTTTCTTGCTTTGTTCCTCACATGTCCAAGTGGTATCATTTTCATTTCGAATTACCCAAAATAAGATGACGACACACAAATCTACCTCGATGTAAACTCCCCTGTGAAATGCCAAATGTAACATCAGCCCAGAATCTGCGTTGCTATTCATCAACACGACGGTACGTACTCAACATGCTACCGAATCATCACCTCATAAAACTTTCCAACCATTGGATTCTTCTACAGAAAACTTCTCGACACACCTGCAAAACACATCTGGGATCATCACCTCATAAAACTTTCCAACCCATGGATTATTCTACAGAAAAATCTTCACACATCTGAAAAACTCATCCGGAATCATCACCTCATAACTTTTACAGCTTTACCATCCAGAAATGAGAGTAAGTACTCATACAGCAATATTAGTTATCACACATCATGTTACTCAATCAATTATCCTCTACGTATTTCATTTCTTCGTAAAAATTTCCAACCCACAGATGATTCTACCACCTGGAAAACTCCTCTGGAATCATCACCTTGTAAAACCTACCAAACCACATCTTATTTTACAGCTTTAACATCCACTGCAAAAAGGGTTTCCAAACCAAAAACGGAGAATACTGTAAAATTATCCAGTGGATTTTTTTACTAAAACACTAGAACAACAATAGCTTTAACCAACGCACAAATAGAGAAAACCATAAATTTATCCAAT
>JACCEC011665170.1_pt1 | contig 12889 bp, 13 predicted proteins | sample 7450121 | NCBI WGS metagenome assembly JACCEC01 (sample SAMN15323455, study PRJNA562643) | freshwater metagenome | isolation source: river surface water | place: USA:Blue River Watershed | collected 2017-08-18 | reverse complement strand
AGCAGCTAGTGCGTAAGTGTTGTTGCCAGTTAAAGGCTGAAGGTTCAGATTAACGTGCATTTCCAACAAGGCACGGCATGCACACAAGCAAAGGCGTCAACCCGTCGATTCCGGTCGGGCCCATGTGAGTGGTTTTTATTCAAAAACCTTGCAAAGGTAACCTATTGTAAGGCATTTTTTAAAAGAGTTTCCCTTGGACTTCGGGGAGTAAACGAAAAGATTTTCGATGCAAATCTGTAGATCCGTGAAGTAGAATGGCTTTGCGATGTTCTTTAGTAGGATATCCCATGTTCGTTTTCCAGTTGTAATGTGGATATATTTCATGGTATTTTTCCATTATTTGATCACGTTCCGTTTTCGCTAGAATGCTTGCTGCGCTGATTGCAGGTACCAAAGCATCTCCTTTTACCACGGTTCGATGCTGCCAATTTTGATACGGTTTAAACCGATTTCCATCGACTAGAATGATTTCTGGTTTTTCTTTGATTTGATCCAATGCCTTGTGCATGGCTAGTACGGATGCCCATAAAATATTGTGCTCATCAATTTCTTCGGGTGTGCAAATTCCTATTCCGTAAAAAATGGCTTGATCTAAAATAAGCTGTCTCAAACGATCCCGATCCTTTTTCTTCACCACTTTCGAATCGGTTAAATCTGGTAAATCGTATTTTTCTGGAAGCCAAACTGCAGCAGCAACTACAGGTCCTGCTAAACACCCACGACCTGCCTCGTCGCAACCAATGTGCCTCCAGGTTAGGCCATGTTCCTCAATCCAATTCATGATTTTCCATCGTATTCGTACATGGCCATGTGGCCAACGCTTTGCATGACAAAAATATGGGTTGGTGGAAGGCACTTACTTGTTTCCTCAATTTGCCAAGGTTCAATACTTTCATCCTCCGTTCCTACGAAAAACAACGCCCGTTCGCCAAGTTGTGAAAGTATTGACGTTCGATCAGGTCGATCTCGCATGCTTAGGCTAGCTTGGATAACCGTTTCTGGTCGAATGGATTTTGCTCTTTCCTTTAATATGGAGGTAACAGATTCAAAACGTTCTCGGTTACTTTGCGCAAATAAATTCTGATGAAATCCATCTAAAAATAGAGTTGTTCCCTTTTCTTTCACCAATTCGATCAGTCGTGTTCGATTTTGTTGCTTCATAACACCATCGGCACAAGCATGGCTATTGATGAGCCAGAATTCGGCAATTCGTTGGTGCTGTTGTTCGGCCATGGCCAAACCGATGTATCCACCCATGCTGTGGCCGGCAATGGATATTTGGTGAATATTCATGGAATCAATCCATTGCCAAAGTGCAATAGCTTCTTCCTCAATTCCTGAAAAATTTTCCTGAATTCGGCGCCCAAATCCCGGCAAATCGGGAGCCAGAATTCGATATTTTTTACTCCAATTGGCCAATTGCGGTTCCCAAATTCGGGAATCCTCCATAAATCCGTGAATGAGTAACAAATAAGGACGTTGGTCTTCCATCACGGCCTAATTTTTAATTGTTGGCCCAATTTTAATGCTGGGCTACTCAAACCATTTCTTTGAAGTAAGTCATCGACTTTGATTCCATATTTTTTTGAGATGGAATAAGCGGTTTCTCCTTGAAGGACTGTATGGAATTCCGGCAGTTGGATTTTAGGAATGGAAATGGGTGTTGAATCGATGGTTTTGGGCGGAACAATTACTTTTTTGGGGATGGTATCGTTGGAAGGACCACTGATGGTGCTGGGTTGTTTCACGATGGTGTCGCCCGGTTGATATTTCGTTGTTGTATCGATTTTCGGTTGAAGTTGAATTTTTCGTTTCTCGATATCTTCAGCACTTCGTGTTTTCGGGGCAGTTTCTGATTTTTTTCGAAGGAATAAAATGCTCCCTTCCGCCGGTTCCTGTCCTTCTTCCAACTGGTTTTTCCTTTGCAGCGAACTCAATCGAATTCCATACAATTGAGAAATCTGCCATAAAGATTCAGTGGCACCAACTTTATGGTAAGGTGTTCGAGCCTTTCTTCGTTTGGGTTTTAAATAAACCACTTCACCGGGATCGAACAGGAATTTTTCCTTGGGTAAATCGTTGTATTTATAAATCTGCCAAGGCATCATTTGGAATTTATCGGCAATACTCAAGGGGCCTTCATCGTTTTTTTGGACCGCATAAGCATCAATCTCATTGTATTTGATGATTTGCTGTACAATTTTGACATCCAAATGCTGTTTTGGAATGGGCTTCGCTTGCTGAACGATATTCTTCAGACCATTTTCATCCACCAAATCGTATTGCATCAATTGCATTTTTTCAATCAAATCGATGAGTAATTGGGCGTAATTAGGATTGGTGGCGTACCCGGCTTTTTTGAGGCCTAAGGCCCAACCTCGGTAATCCGTTTTTTCCAAATCAAACAAAAACGAATACCTCGGACGGGTTCGTAAAAAGTTACTGTGGTCGGTAAAACTCTCTTCGGCACTGCCATAAACCCTGAAACATTCTCCAATGGTATCGTCGTCCATGTACATTTTGGGTCCTTTCCAATCTTTATGGCACTTGATTCCAAAATGGTTTTTGGCTTCGGTAGAAAGTTGCGAATTTCCCGAACTGGATTCCAAAATGCCTTGAGCCAACGTAATGGAGGCGGGAACCCCTGTTCGAATCATTTCGGAAATGGCAATGGCCTTGTATTTATCTACGTATTGTTCCTTCGTTTGTCGGGTATTTACCTGGGCCGAAGCCAGGGTACAAAAAATAAAAGAAAGAAGTAAAACGAGGTGTTTCATTTTTTTTGAAGAAGGGTTAGTCCATCGCGTAACGGTAAAATAACGGAGGTTACCCGGGCATCGTTGGCTATTTTCTGATTGAACTGTCGAAGGATGACGGCATCTTTTTGCTGGTTGGTGGGATCGGTTACCGTGCCGTACCAAAGTACATTGTCGATGATCATTAATCCTCCGGAACGAAGAAGGGATAATCCAGCTTCGTAATAGAAGGGATATTGTTGCTTTTCGGCATCAATAAAAATGATATCGAAATGGTCTTGGCATTGTTCCATCCACGCCAAGGCATCGCCACAATGGAAATGGATGCGTTGAGTTTCCGGATAATCTTTTAAAATTCGTTGGGCTTTTACCCAATGTTCTTCATTTTTTTCTAGGGTAATTACTTTTCCGTTTTCACCTACGCCCAATGCAAAGGCCAAGGCGCTCTGTCCGGAAAATGTACCAACATCCAATACCTTTCGAGCGCCCATCAACTGGGCTAGCATCCGTAAAAACTGGGCTTGGGGAACATCCGAAACCATGTGGCCATAGACCATTTCCCATTGGCTTTTTTTCCAAACTTGTTGAAAGGCTTCTGGTGCTTGCCCTACATGGTTTTCGATGTATTCCATGATGGATGGATGAACAATCATGATTCAGGATAATAGGTTAATCGACTCAATCGTTCGGGGTGAATTTGTTCGTTGGCACAAGCCAATAAATCGGCTGATGTGATGGAATCGATGGCTTTGAAAACTTCTTCTAAGGAATCAATCCTTCCAAAGTCCAACATATTTTTAGCTAAAGCAGCGATCAATCCTTGTCGGCTTTCTTCTCCCATCAGCACCTTGCTTTTGAATTGTGTTTTAAAACGATGCAATTCACCGGAAGAAAGGGCCTTGGTACATAGTTTCATGAGTTCTTTGTCGATGAGTCCTTCAATTTTATGGGCGTATTTGGGATCGGAGCTAAAGAAAATATTGAATAAGCCAACATCGGTCATAGGGTTGTATTGGGCTTCAATTTGATAAACCAATCCCACTTTCTCTCGAATATTTAAGTTTAGACGGGAATTGGCGTTATCGCCACCAAGAATGGCTGTAAGCAATAGCATAGGAATTCGACTAGGTTCGGAAGCGGAAAAGGCCAATCCACCTAAATTTTTATAGACTTGTTGGCAGTTTTTGGCCTCTTCAAGTTGGAAGGGGGTTGCGCCTTGGAAAGGCATGCGTTTCGGAGCCGCACCGGTTGGCATGTATTCTACATATTTTTCGATCGCAGCAATCACTTTATTCAATGGCCAATTACCGGAATAGGCCAACACTGAATTTTCTGCGGTAAAATATTGACGGTGAAAACTTGCTACCATATCGGAGTGAAAATGGGATACCGATTTTTCAGTTCCCAAAATGTTGGTTCCGAGCGAAGTTCCCATGAAAAGTTTTTCTTCAAAAACATCGAAAATTTGTTCGTCGGGACTATCCTGATACAAATGAATTTCATCGATGACCACCGATTTCTCCTTTTCCAATTCCTTGGCGGGGAAAGTAGAAAAAAAGTACTGATCTAGAAGTAAGTCCAACGCTTTTCGGGTATGCGCATCGATGAAGGAGGCATACAAACAAAGTTTTTCTTTGGTGGTGTATGCGTTCACTTCACCGCCAACTTCATCGAGGTAGGTATTGACTTTGTGGGCACTGCGTTTCTGTGTTCCTTTGAAAAGAAGATGTTCGGTAAAATGTGCCAATCCATTCTCGGCATCATTTTTTTCATCGCGGGTGCCAACATTTCCCACGAGGGCCCAATGCCCTACTTGGGTATGTTTAATGCGCTGGTGAACCAGTTGCAATCCGTTGGCGAAGCGATGGATGTGAATCATAAAACAAAGGTACGTTGGATCATCGGAAGGGTAGGGAAATTACTTAAAAAGCTCTTCGGGATTCCAGAAATGTTTTTCAAAATCAACGATTTGATTTTCTTGGATGGTTAACCCTTCTATCAATAATCGTTCTTCCATTTCGGTTGGGGAGGAGAAATGCATTTTTCCGCTCAACAATCCGTTTCGATTTACGACGCGGTGAGCGGGAACATCATTTCGTTGATGACTGGCATTCATGGCGTAACCAACCGTTCTGGCGCTGCGGGGATGTCCGAGAAACGAGGCAATAGCGCCATACGACGTTACTTTTCCGGGCGGTATTTGGCGAACCACCTCCCAAACTTGCTCAAAAAAGTCGGTATTGGAACTCATCGAACACATTTCACCACCATCACCACCAAACAAAGGAGGAACATGATGATGCTAATTTTGTTGATGCCGTGCATCACTTTTAAATTGATGTTTCGGCTTTTTTTCGCCCCAGGGCGAAAAACATCGACCCAATAACTGAGAAAACCAGATTTTTGGTAGTTTTGATTGGTTTCGGGAGTTTTATTTTCGTTTTCCATCTTTCAATAACAATTAATCCAACAGAAAGTTAACGCATGGTGCTTCGCATTCCGGCGTCCATTCGTAAAAGAATTGCCATTAAAATGGAAAATGCCCAAAGCGAAGAACCTCCGTAGCTGATAAATGGCAAAGGAATTCCAATTACGGGAAGAATTCCCATGGTCATTCCCAGGTTGATCAATACGTGAAAAAAGATGATGGAAGCCACACCATAAGCGTAAATACGGCCGAATTTGGTGGGCATTCGTTCGCCAATGTGGATAATTCGAAACAGCAGTAGACCAAACAAAATGATAAGGACGGTGCTGCCTACAAACCCCCATTCTTCACCAATGGTACAAAAAATAAAATCGGTGGTTTGCTCGGGAACATAATCGAACTTGGTTTGGGTTCCGTTGAGCCATCCTTTCCCCAAAAATCCTCCAGAACCAATGGCAATGAGCGATTGATTAACGTTGTAACCCGCACCGGAAGGGTCTTCAATTTTACCGAGCAACAGGAGAATACGAGTTTTTTGGTGTTCTTGTAAAATATTTTCAAAGGCATATTGCACTCCGTAAATAATGGCCGTTGAAGCCGCCGTCCAGGTAATTGCTGTAATGGTGGCTTGCTTCTTTCGTCGGGAAAAGAGCACATAAAACAACATGAAAACACCCACCGAACCGTAGAGGTAGGGGGCCGGAATGAGGATGGAAAGCACAATGGCCGCAATGGTAGCCAATCCCAGGACGAGGTAAATGATGCTGAGGCCCTCCCGTTGCAAGACAAAGATAAAACTAGCGTAAACCAGGGCAGAACCCGTATCTCGAGAGAGAATGATCAGGAATGCCGGTACCAAAATGATGAAGGCAGAAATGAGCTGGGTGGTTTGGTTTTCCAAACGAACATCGTAACTGGAGAGGTAACTGGCCACCATGAGACAGGTTGCCAATTTGGCAAATTCGCCGGGCTGAAGCCCGACCGGTCCGATTTGTATCCACGCTTTTGCTCCATTTACCTCTTTTCCGAGGAAAATGGTGGCGACCAGAATGCCCAGCAAAAGGATGTAAGAAATGGATGCCATTCCTTCGAAAAGTCGGTAATCCATGGAGAAAAGAACCACGAATAGAAAAACAGAGGTGAGGATCCACACGGCCTGTCGGCCAGCTGCGTGTTCCCAATTGAAGGGCCCGCCCATCTGTGGACTGTACACGGCGGCATGAATGGCTACCCAGCCAATCAAGACCAAGGCCAACATGAGGATCAGCGTTGGGCGATCGATGTACTTGAAAGGGTTTTCCTGTTTACCGGCCATACGGCTTGGGGTTTAATGGTGTCGTTGGTTGTTGGTTTGGGTTGATCACCTTTTTCCCCCGGCTTGGTTGCTGGAGGATTAGGGTTGATGTAGCCAGGGTATTTGTGAAGCAACGAACCTTCCAACATCCGCTTTTCCAAGGCCGGACGTGAAATGGAATCGTGCAAATATTTTTCGATGAGTAATGAGCTGATGGGTGCGGCCCAGGTGGCCCCAAATCCTGCGTTTTCTACGTAAGTGGCGATGGCGATTTTGGGATTGTCCTTGGGGGCAAACGCAATGAAGATGGAGTGGTCTTCCCCGTGGGGATTTTCAGCCGTACCTGTTTTTCCGCACATGGAGACTCCGGGAATTTTGGCAATGGTACCAGTTCCTCCTTCGATTACTTTTTCCATGGCATCTACCAAGTAGTTGAAGTATTCTTGTTGAACCCCAGTTTGATGTTTTTCGATTTTGTTTTTGGGTCCTTTTCGAACAATATGCGGAGTGAAATAGTATCCACGATTCGCAATGGCACAGGCATAATTGGCCATTTGGATGGGCGATACCCCCAACTCACCCTGACCAATGGCCAAGCTAAGGATGGTGGCTCCTCTCCATCTCCAACCTTTGTTAACTTTATCGTAAAACTCGGCTGTTGGTAAATTTCCCTTTACCTCTCCAGGTAAATCAATTCCCGTTTTCTTTCCAATTCCAAAACGTTGAACGGCCGCATACCAGTCTTTGTAGTTCCGATCTACCTGGTTATTTCGATCGATTAAACGAAGAAAAACATTACAGTAATAAGCGTTACAACTGGTTTGAATGGAAAACTCAAAATCCACCGGAGAACGGTGGGCGTGGCAACCCACATGGATGGCACCGTTGTAACCTCCGTAACAGCCAAATGTGGTGTGCACATCAATCACGCCCTGTTGCAATCCAATGAGTCCATTAATGGCTTTGAAGGTGGATCCTGGCGGGTAACTCGCGCCTTTGATGGGTCGATTGAAAAGAGGTTTAAGGGGATCTTTGGCCAATGCGGCAAAGGTTTTACCTCGATTACGTCCCACCAATTTATTAGGGTCGAAAGTGGGGGCGCTCACAAAACACAGGACTTCGCCGGTGGAAGGATCTATGGCTACAACAGATCCTATTTTATTGGTCATTAACTTTTCAGCGTAGGTTTGTAGTTCGATATCGAGGGAAGTTTGAAGGTTTTCACCCGCTTTGGCCGCTACGTCTTCGGCTCCATCTTTGTATCGTCCTTGCGGCCTTCCCTTCACGTCGAAATACTGATAGGAAATTCCTTTTACCCCGCGTAATCGCTCTTCATATTCCTTTTCAATTCCTGTAATTCCTACATAATCGCCTGGATTGTAGTATTGGGACGCATCTTTATCCAATTGATCCTGGTTGATTTCACCAAGGTACCCGAATATTTGTCCGCCGCTTCCGTAGGGATAATTTCGGGTATAAGTTTTTTCAGCATAAAATTGAGGGAAGTGGTAAAGACCTTCTTGTACTTTGGCGTATTCTTCCACACTCAATTGGGAGATGAAAATTTGCGGACGGTAGGCGCTATAACCTACTTGCTTTCGCAATTCGGCCATGCGCTTGGTGAAATAATCCGGTTCCAAATCCATCAAACGGCAAAAGGTTAGAGAATCGAATTCCACAGGAAGATTTTTCGGAACAAACTTGATGTCGAAAAAGGGACGATTAATCACCATCAGCTTTCCTTTTCGGTCGATGAGGCTTCCCCTCGCGGGTCGGATGATGAGTTTTTTTATGGCGTTGTTTCGCGCGGCTTCGATATAAGAAGAATCAATGACTTGGATGTAAAAAAGGCGTCCAACAAATACCGTGAATACGGTAATGATAAATACCATCAAAACTACCCGATTGTAGCTGTTCATCGAGCTTTATTTTTTCGAATGGCCGACGGAAAGTAGCGAAGGATAAAGACTAAAATTCCAGTAAAAAAGGCATTGATGGTTCCGTAATACAAAACAGATGGAGTTTTTCCTAAGTCGAGGTATTCCACCGAGAAAAGGAAAATTTGGTGAACCCAAACCAACGGAAGTGCGTAGAGAAGAAATTGGCCGGAGGTAAGTTGATCGGGTCCGTGGGCGCCTACTTCGTCGCCCTGCTCTCGCTGATTTAATGTGTTTAGCCACAATGGGGCGATGAAACCCAAAAAAACCGCCGATGAAGTATGAATTCCAGCAGAATCTCCAAAAGCATCGATGGCATATCCGGCCGCAAAACCGAGGAGGATATGCACGAAATGAGGCCATTCCCGAGGGAGTAACAAAATAAAATAAACGTAAATGGAAGGGTTCACGAAAGCCAATGCATCCACGCGATCAAGCACAAACGTCTGCAAGAAAAACACCAGCAGAAAACGCCACAACTGAAGGAAAATGGTCTTACTCACGAACGGTAGGTTTACTGGTTTCGTCCAATTTTTTTAATTCTTCCTTGAATAGGTTTCGAACAACGTACACATAGCTTAACTTTCCTAAATCCTCGAAATATCTAACTTTGAGCTGATAATTTCCTTCTTCGCCACCTTTGAATACTGCTGTTACTTTGCCCACGGGAAAATCGACAGGGTAGGAGGAATAGTAATCGGCTACCACGGTATCTCCCTTGCGAACTTTTTCGTAACCGGGAATGTCGTTCAATGTTCCTTCGTTGAAATCGTCCCCGTCCCAGGTCATGGTAGCAATGTGATTCGATCGTTTCAACCTCGCAGGAAATCGGTAATCGATGTTGATGACCGGGACAATCGTGGCGAATTTGGGAGATACGGCCACCACTTTACCCACCACTCCTTTGTTCCCGATCACGGCATCATCCACTCGAATGCCCGCTAGTGATCCTTGATCGATGGTAAATCGGTTTTGTTTCTCGTGAAGAGAAACGCGAATCAATCGAGCTGCAATGAAATCGTACTGTTGTTTACCACTATCGACACGATGGATCAAGGATGCGGTATCAAACCTTTTCGAGGTACGCAGTAGATTTTTTAGGCGGGCATTTTCTTCGGCTAATTGTCGATTTACACGTCCTAATTCTACGTATTCGGTGATTTCAGTTTCCCAAGAACGGAATTGACCAACGAACTGGCTGCTTCCTTGAACAAAAATGGAATCGTGGTACAAACGATCTTTTCTCAATTGGCTAACACAAACAATTTCCAGGATGAGAAATACCAGGAAAGGGTGATAGCGCAGAATGAGGAAAAGGATCAGCCGCACGCTTAACCGTTTTTAGTCATCAAGAAACTAAAGTTATTGATATTTTTCAAGGCGATTCCGGTACCGCAAACCACGGCTTTCAACGGATCTTCGGCAACGTGAACCACCAATTTGGTTTTCTGCGCAATTCGTTTATCGAGTCCACGAAGCAATGCGCCTCCACCGGTGAGGTAAATTCCTGTTTCGAAAATATCGGAAGAAAGTTCAGGAGGGGTAATTTCCAAGGCCTTCAATACCGCCGTTTCAATTTTACGGATGGATTTATCCAAAGCGTGAGCAATTTCGGAATAGTTTACCTTGATTTGACGCGGAGTGCCGGTAATCAAATCGCGGCCAGATACGGCGTAATCCGGTGGAGGATTGTCCAACTCGGGAATGGCCGCGCCTACGTTGATTTTGATTTGTTCGGCGGTGCGCTCTCCAATCAAAATTTTATGTTCGGTACGGATGTAATCCAAAATGTCTTGGGTGAATTGGTCACCGGCGGTGCGCACCGATTGGTCGCAAACAATACCGGCTAAGGCAATCACCGCAATTTCGGAAGTTCCCCCGCCGATATCGATAATCATGTTGCCTTTTGGTTCTTCCACGTCGATTCCCATACCTACAGCAGCTGCCATCGGCTCGTGAATCAAATACACTTCTTTGGCACCTGCGTGTTCTGCCGAGTCGATTACCGCACGTTTTTCCACCTCAGTAATGCCGGATGGAATGCAAATCACCATGCGCATGGGCGGTTTGAACAAGCGCTTACTGCCTTTGAAAATCAAATCAATCATGCCGCGAATCATGGCTTCAGCATGGGTAAAGTCGGCAATAACGCCGTCGCGCAACGGACGAATCGTTTTGATTCCTTCGTGCGCCTTCCCGTGCATCTGCATCGCCTGACGGCCAATGGCAATCACTTTGTTCGTGCGTTGATCAACCGCCACAATCGACGGTTCGTCAATCACAATTTTATCTTTGTGAATAATGAGGGTATTTGCTGTACCCAAATCGATCGCAATTTCTTGCGTGAAAAAGTCAAAAAGGCCTGCCATGTTTAATCCGCGTTGTAACCAACAAAATTAAATCAAAATCAGTGGCTTTCGGTCGTTTGTGAATAAAAAAAATTTGAAAAAATGAATTGCATTTTTTTCAAATTAAAATGCTGAAAAAGAACAGGTTAGATAGTTATTGAAATCCCATTTTCTTTTCCCACTCGGCGGACTCGGGCGGACTCAGTAACTTTTCGGATTGGATGATTTTTCCGGAAGAAACGACCTGTTGTATCATCACCTTGTCGCCCATCTTCCGAATGTAAAACGTATCCATGGGTTGGGTTGAGTTTCCGTAGAAATAATCGAACTCTTCCCATTGGTCCTTTTGGTATGCGATTTTTTTACGAACCCGATTTTGTTCATCCAAAAACTCGATATTCCCCCGATGGGTTTTTGTCAAAAAAAGTCGAAATGGCTTGAATCCAAAGTATTTTTCCTCCACTTTCCATTCCTTTTGGATGGGTTTTCCTTGCTTTTCGATCCTCCATTCTTCTTTCTCTCCCCATTGCTTTTTCCAATCGTATTGATTTCCCCAATAAGCAAAAACGGCATGTCCTATGCCCACGGCCAAAGCTTGAAGCAAGGCAAAGAATAGAAACAATTTTTTCGCTTTCTGAAACTCTGATTTTTGGTTTTTTCGCTCGTAGATGTACGACCAAATCACCCCAACCACCAGCAGCACAAAAGCGATTTGAAACGCCAAATTGTAGTCGGAAAGTTTTACTAAAATCATGCTGTGGTTTGAAGAATATCTTGCAAAAGTACAAAGGCTTCCCGCAATTGGTGAACCATTTGCCACTCCAATTGAATGCTTTCTCCCTTTTGTTTGAACTGCATTTTTTCGGGATGTTGCTGGGCCCACGCTAAAATTTGCCCGAATACCGGACTATGGTAAAATCGTTCCACGTTTCCGGCCACCAAATGTCCCCGCATTTTGTTGTTTTTGAGAACCAATTTCTCAATTCCAAGCTGTTTCGCTAGCCTTCGCAAACGAATGACCTCCAATAAATTAAGTCCTGCTTTCGGCATCGGCCCGAAACGATCTTCCAGTTTCTTTTTGAAGGCATCGATGCTCTCGTCGCTTTCATCCAAATTATCCAATTCCATGTACATGGCCAACCGTTCGGTGGTGTTGTTCACGTAATTTTCGGGTAAAAATGCGTCAATTTCGGCTTCGACTTGGCAATCGCGAACAAACGGACGGTCGGGTTGATCTTGGAAAAGATCTTTGAATTCCTCGTGCTTCAGTTCCTCAACGGCTTCGTCCAAAATTTTGTGGTACATTTCAAAACCAATTTCGCTGATGAAACCGCTTTGTTCACCTCCCAATAAATTTCCCGCTCCGCGGATGTCGAGGTCTTTCATGGCTACATTGAAGCCGCTTCCGAGGTCGCTGAATTCTTCGATGGCTTTGAGACGGCGGCGGGCTTCATTGGTGAGCGATGTTAAAGGCGGCACCACCAAATAACAAAACGCCTTGGCATTGCTTCTGCCTACTCGTCCCCGCATTTGATGCAAGTCGCTCAGGCCGAAATTCTGAGCTTGATTGATGATGATGGTATTGGCGTTGCTGATGTCAATACCACTTTCAATGATGTTCGTGGCCAACAATACGTCGAAAGCTCCGTCCATAAAAGCCATGAGCGTTTCTTCCAATTCATCGCCTTCCATTTGCCCGTGGCCTACGCAAATTCGAGCTTCAGGAACCAATTTCTTAAGGAAGGCCGCTACTTCTTGAATGTTTTTTACCCGATTGTGTACGAAGAAAACCTGACCGCCACGGGCCATTTCAAAGCGAATAGCCTCCCGAATTTTATCCTCACTCATGGTCATTAATTCGGTAGAAACGGGCTGACGATTCGGAGGAGGCGTATTGATCACCGAGAAATCTCGCGCACCCATCAAAGAAAATTGTAAGGTGCGTGGAATGGGTGTGGCCGTTAAAGTTAACGTATCTACATTTACCCGGAAGGCTTTCAATTTCTCTTTGACCGATACCCCGAACTTCTGCTCTTCATCGATGATCAAAAGTCCTAAATCTTTGAACTTCACATTTTTACTAACGATGGCATGCGTACCAATAACGATATCCACCTTTCCATTTT
>JACCEC010608662.1_pt1 | contig 12889 bp, 11 predicted proteins | sample 7450121 | NCBI WGS metagenome assembly JACCEC01 (sample SAMN15323455, study PRJNA562643) | freshwater metagenome | isolation source: river surface water | place: USA:Blue River Watershed | collected 2017-08-18 | reverse complement strand
ATTTATTTTAATTAATAGTATAATTATTAATAGAATGTTAATCATCTAATATTGTTTAATTATTTTCAATATTTTATCCTTGTAATTTTTAAACATAATTTTATAAATATAGAATTTGTTATTCCATTTTTCTTAAAATATTTAGTATAGATAGAAAATATAATTATAAATATAAATATAAATATAGAAAAATTTTATATATAATATTAAAAATAATATAATTTCAATTTTATTTTTAATATTATTTTTTAAATATTATATTATATAATCAAGATACAATAATTGGGGTTTTTATCTATGTAATAATGTTTTTTAACTATTTAATAATATATGGTAAGTCTCGAACACTCCCGTCGTTATCAATTAACAAAGGATACTGGTCTTATTAATTAATAATACCAATATGTGAATATGAAGTAATAAGTGTGTATTTTTAACAGATATTGATTCTAATATCACTATTATATCTTTATGATATAATATTACACTGTTCATTAAAATATATTCTAAATTATTCCATAGTTTCAAAAAAATTAACATATGCTTACAATAATAATATTTAATCTTTTTCATTTTAAAATTATACTAAATAGTTTTATTGTTCTGTTCCAATTGTTATTAAAGTATTGTATATTTCTCTAAATTCATTGTTTTTATTTTTTTTTTTTTATAAAGAATAAAGTTTTGATTAATATTATTTTTTAGTAATTTCTTGTGATAGATATTAAACTAATGTAGAACTTAAACTTTACAATTCTTATTATTCATTTTAAGGTATTTTAAAATATCCATATTGACTTAATTCGATTTATTAAATATGATTTAATGTTCGTGTTATATTGTAAAAATATTTTTCTATAAGTTTTTTATATAAAGTATCTATGTTTACAATAGTATTAACAAAATGATCATATACTCTATTAATTTATTATATTGTCAACATTTCGCCACATGGTATATCAATTACATTTTCGTGCTATTCTTGTGTTCTATTACGATTTTGTTATAACCATTCGAAAAAATGAGGGTTATGCATTCTATTTGATTTAATGATTTATCCCGTTTTCCAACAAAATCCAATATTACAATTAGTGCACCACATTTAATTACATCCATGTATTTTATATATAAATGCTCTACATTATGGACAATTTTTGGATTCTTTTTTAATTAATTTAAAACTTTCAACATTTGAAGGATCGCATTTATGATATTCTATTTTAATCTTCTCCAATTGTTTAATTTAATTTTCTTAATTATTTACTAATTTTAATTTCATTTAATCTAAACTTTATACAGGTTCATTACAATCATCACATATATACCAGTTACATAATTAACATATTGAATTTTTATCTAAATATCCATTACATTCATTTCTTGGACACGAACGGGTTACTTTATTTATATTTTATGATTATTCTTAGTTATTTTATTAATTTGCTCTTTATAATGATAATTATTATTATAAATTTTTAATATGTTCTTAATTATTTGTAATTATTTATAACGATTTATCTGATGTTGTAAAATCTGCCAATTATTATTGATATTATTTTTCTGTAATATCACCAATTTATGATTTAATACTTAAATCTTTTAAATATTAATTGTGTTCTTTTACTTATTTTTAATATTTTTTAACAACTATATTCAATTTAGTTTTTTAAATAATATAAGGATTTTATAATAACGGCATTGTTTATTCAAAGATTAATTATTATCTTTTTTTTTTCAAATCTCCGTTAATATATTTTTATGGAAAGTTATTAAATATAAATATTTCATCATATAGATGATTACATTGATAACAACCAACCAAATTAGAACTTTAAAAATATTATTTTTAACATTTTATACAACAATGTGCATAACAATTTGGACATTCTATTTTTTTTTCATTCTAATTATATTCGGTAGCATAACATATTTCACACACTTCATTTTCTGTGTCTGTGTCTTTATGTTATTCTAAAAAATTTTTAGCATAGTCTTTATATTATTATTAAAGCTATATTATATCGATATTTTATTATTAAGAAGACTACATTATTGAATAATTATATACAGAAGATTACAAAAAGAATATGTATTTTATTTAATTTATTAATATTGTATATTATATAATATTTAATTACAAAAAAATTCAATTTTGTAAAAATAAAAATTTTATTAAAATATACCATTTACATTTTGAGTACCATATTTCATTTTTTTTATTATTTGGTTTTTTTAGTGGTTTTAGTGGTTTTAGTGGTTTTAGTGGTTTTAGTTTTACCACCAGTTTGTAATGTCAATAATTAAAACAAATTATTAATTGCGTTATTTGTCAATACAATTTGATTACTTTTTTTAGTATTTGGCATTTTTTATATTATTATTTAAATAATAATATAAAATTAATTCGACTAAAATAAACATTTTTTTTTATTATTATATAATTAAATAAAATTTTATTCATTTCATTCATTTTAAAATGTTTTCAAAAGTATCATCATTAATTTCTTTATTTAAAATTAGTTATACCATGGTTATTAAAGGAAGTTTTTGGGAACCAAGTGGTGGAAATAGTTGTGGTATTACTGATCCAGATATATGGTCGGGATATGTTGTAGCATTATCTCCATTGTCGCCTTATTATGGTAGAGATACAGTTAGTCCCGGTCCAGATTAAAATAATTTTTATAAATATCCAGGGTGTGGAATTTAATGTTCATTAAGGTGTGTAGAAGCTTTTTTTGAATTTCCAAAAGACCCATGTTATGATACAACGCGTACAATTACAGTTACAGCGGTTGATACATGTCCAGAATGTGTAGATTAAGTTGATATATCAAGAAATGCTTTTGGTGAATTATCTAAAATTGAAGCAGGAATAGCAATGTTTGAATTAATATGTGATGGGGATATTTAATAACCAGAACCGGAAACTTAACCAGAACCGGAACCATAATAAAATACTGGAAACTTTATATTAAAAGATTAGGCAATAGATCTTTTAATATATATGGTTGAATTTTATAATAGCAATGGTATTACATTAGAATAATATAATGATATACGATTCAATGTATTGTAAAAAAATTGAAATTCTTGTATTAAAAATGTTATATATACATATACAATCAAGCAATCTAATTATACAACAATTGATTATAACGCTATACACAAATACTTATAAATCAACTATTTACAACGCTACTAAAAATGGCAAATAGTTAGAAACAATAAATTCCTATAATGGAATTTGAAGAAGACGACAATGACGAAATGTTTTTGTCAGGAATTCCCTCAATAGTAATTTCAAGAAACAATCCAGATATTCGAGATATGGTTTCCATAATGGAACAAATAGAAGAAGAAAGGGATGCTTTTGAATTAAAACTATTGAATACACAATAAGCAAATGTTATATCTAAAAAAGATATAATTAAGAAAAACCACGAGATTAAAAGACTTAATTATAAAAATTAAGAACTCGCGAATATTAATACAAAATATTCAGAAGATAATGAAAACCTCGCAAATATGACACAATAATTAAATAATTCTTATATGTAATTATAGGAACAAAATGGTTTTCTTAAAGTAAGATTATATGATTAAGAACGAACAATAATGGAACTCAAACATCAAATAATATTACTTTAAGATTAAAATAAACACTCAAATAGTTTTTATAATAACAAAATAATAACAAATATTAAAAAAGCTGTTGCGACACCAACGACAAAACAAACATCAATTAAATAAAATCGTTGTTGTGCGAATGCAAAATGTAATAGGTCCCTCGAAACAGGTTCTTATTACACTCTCAAATGTGGGCACAATGTTCATTTTGGGTGCGAAAAACACGGAACAGCAATTTGTTAATTTTGCAACAAAAGGATGAAGTGATTTATTAAAACAAAATTTTTTAATATTTTATTATTTTTATGTTTTCTTAAATAAATTAAAAATAGTTTATTTTGAATTAAAATGATAAAAACATATTAAAATTATTTTTTAATTATAATTCTTATTGTATGGGTATTTTTATTATCGCAAAAAAATAATAAAGAAGGGTTTAAATTTTTATGGGGATAATAAAAAAATAATAATAAATCATAATACGATGAAGTATTTGAAAAACCAGAATTTGAAAAAGAAAATAGTATTAAAGAAGAAAAAAATGTATTAAGTATATGTAATATGCCAAAATCTGAAATGAAAAAAGTTTCAGAATATTTATATGGAACAGCATATTAATATAATTTTTATTATTCAAAAAACACTTTAAATTGTGGTCAAAAATTAATTAAGGATAAATGGGAATTAAATAAAACACAATGTTAATAAAAATTCTTTGATATTATTTTTATTAATTAATGTAGTCATATGAATTAATATAAAACAAAATACAGTGGCGATAAAGGCGACTAATTTAGTATTTTATAACTTGAAACAATTAAAAATGCTGCAAATTTATTAAATAAAAATGGATTACTTGTTATTAAAGTTGATAAACCTGTAAATGTTGTATCTTCTGATAATACTCTTATATATTAAGAAGAAAAAAATATGGATTTTATGCGTAGGCATAATTATATATTTTATGACATATAGGCACCATATTTTATATTCAAAAAAGCTTTTGAATTTATTAATGATGAACCAAAACTCAGTGATGGTTTATTGACTAAAAATGTTTTTTATTAATCACTTGTATGAATCATATTAATCAATGTTATTTATTTTTTAAATATAATTTTATATAATTTTATATATATGTTTATAATGCTTCGATTTCAATTTAATTGTTATGTATATTATTCTAAAATTCGTAATTTACTTTAAGTTTATCAATATGTTATTCAGAAGAATGTTTAAAATTATTTTCAGATTATTCATTTTAAATTTTTTATTATGTCATTTAATGACCATTTACGCGAATAATTATATGTGGTTATTTAAAATCATTTATATATGAAACTTCATTTGGAAATCTAATATCACTAATTACAAAAGCATCATAGCCTTTTAAATTGAATAATTATCTTTAAGCTTCTAAATATTTTATCCATATTTTATCATCTTGTTTTCTACCAACCTCTGTCCCTTCATATTATAATATTTATCTTGTTTATTCTGTTTTATATTCTAATTATTCCATATCAATATTATATTTATATGATACTTATATTTTAAGTTAATCTGCAAAACCTAATTTTATAGGGTTAAATTACATTTTTTTTAATAATGGTATTATTATATTATTGGCAACCCAATCTTTTCCTGCACCCATATTTCCACAAAGTCCTATTATAATCATTTTGTCAAATATACTTTATATTTAGTATTATTTTTTTCATAAAATGTACATATATTAATTTTTCAATTTTTTCAATTTTTTCAATTTTTTCAATTACTTTATTTTTGAATTTCTGATTATAATTATTTTTTCATTTACATTTATACCTGAGACCTTAGTGGTTTTTTTAACCAAGGATTATATTTGTTTTTATTTTTTTATTATTAAATCTAATATTCTTGTTCTAATTCTTATAATTTTGAATTTATTTAATCTTAAAATGTTTTATGTTTTTAAATATTTGTTGTTATGATTTTAGTTTGTTATAATTTATTAACATTTTAAATATTATTTATGTCAAAAAATGTTTATTTCATTTTTAATAATTAATCAGTATAATTCATACCATAGTATAATTTTTAAATACGGTTTAATTCTTATTTTGTTTATTCTATAATATTTTTAGTTTAACTGTATTATTTTTCAATCACTTATTAATATTCCTTTGTAGAATTGTCAGTTAATGTATTTAATAAATTTTATATTTAATTATTTTGTTATTATAATTAATATAAATCTTTCATTAATTTATAATATTAATCTTTATATTTTTTTTTAATATCATATAAATTTATTTTTTAATTAAAATTATTATATTATTATTTAAATTATTCAGATTACTATAATAATTCTGTTTCCAATTCATTTACAATTTATTCTTAATTTTTTGTTTTATTATTATCATAATATTAAAGAACATATTTAAAAAGTTATATATTATAATTATTGTATTTAATTTAATATTCTCTTAACTATTTTAATTATACATTGTTCATCATATTAGAATGATCTTCTAATTAATGTAATGTTTCGTAAATTGTTTATAAAATATTTTAAGCTTTTGTTATTGATTATTTATTATTATTTAATACCGGGAAAAATAATTCATTTAAATTATTAAAAAGTTTATTTAAATATTATGTTGTCATATTGTTTTTAATTTATTATAATTTATTATAATTTATTATAATTTATTTTATATTATTTTATAATATTTTTTTTAATTAAGAAAATTAAGAAGGGTATTTCAATTTGTTTTAGATAATTTTACAAAAGATGTTTATTTGGTATTTTAAATTTCTGGATTTTAAAAAATTTTAATTAATGTAAATATTGGAATTTATGATAATTTTAATTTATTTAAAATTTTATCAATATCTTATTATGATTATTCTTATATTTTAGAAATATTTGTTAATACTTGATTTTATAATTATTATTATTCTTATTGTCTTTGTGGAATTTATTTTTTCTTTTCTTATAAGTATTTTTATTTGTTGTTTTAATATTATTAGTGATCTTTTAATTTATTCATTAAATTAATAATAAACATTGTTAATAAATTATTTGCACTTTATATTTAATTTATAAATTCATCGTATAACATTTAAACTTTATACTGTTATTAACCAATAATTGGTGGTGCTTTAATATATTATGGAAGTATATTTACAATAAATGTATTAAATGCTTAATATTGAGTATGAAATTCTAAAATAATATTTTTTCTTTCTTTATAAAAATCAGTTGTAGTTTTTATTTTTTCCAATACATTCATTAAACATTTTATATGTTTAGATGCAGTTTATAAATCTTCTTTTAATGTAGTTGGATGTTTAATAAAAATTGTATTTCCAGTATATCCAAACCCTCCGTTTTGTGATTTCTTTTTTTAATATTTACTTTTATTTTAAGTTGTTTTATTGGTATCCATATTAAATAAACAATTCATATATATTTTTATATATAATTATATTTTATATACATTCATTCTTCATTAAATTCTTTGTCGTGAAATTTAATAGTTTTTATGTTTAAATTTTTAAGATGCTAATTACATAATTTAAAATGATTATTTCCCATAAATGGAGTTCTTGCCAACGGACTCGGGTGAGTCCATTCTAATACCAAAGTATCTTGATTAAATGTTATATATTTTTTTAATGATTTTGCAAAATTTCCCCATAGCATATATACTATTTTATGATTTATTGATGACAATTAAGTTAAAATGTCACATGTAAAACATTTCCATTATCTCATATGTTCCCCTGGTTTTTTTACAATTGTAGTTAATGAACAATTTAATAATAAAACACCCTATTGTGCCCATTTTTCAAGACAACCTGTTTAGTGTTTTATGCCTTCTGTTCTTCTAATTTCTTTATATATATTTAATAATGATGGTGGTGTATAATGAATATTTAAACTTTCAAATGCTAATCCAGAAGCAATACAAGGTGTATGGTATGGATCTTGTGCAATAATAACTACCTTTGTGTCTTTAATATTAAAATAATTATATGCTCTAAAAATTTTTGTAAATTCAGGACATAATATATTTTTATGATTTTCCAAAATATCTTGTAATTAATCTAAATTTTCATTATTTTTTTTTATTGAATTAATAATAATACTTTTATAATCAGTCAATACCGATTATTCAACAAGGTCAATTAATATCTTAGACATAATTAATATTTTTATCAATATAATGTTGATTTAATTATTAAAATTATTATTATTCTTTATTCTTTTTTTATTAATATTCAAATTATTTATATATATATTTAAAATTTGTTTTTATTTTCAATTTTAAAGATATATATTTGATTAATTCTTCTGTATTTAATCCAAGATAATCATATATTTCTAATAAATTTAATAAATTTACAATATTTAATAAATTTAAATTTATATCTTCTTATTTATTTGTTAGTAGTATTTTTAAAATCTTTTTCTTTTTAGTAGAGGCAATTAAATTATCAAAATTAATTTCAAAAGATTATTTATAATTATCTTTATAATTATCTTATTATTAAAAATATATAGTATTTTCCACTATAAAATTTAATAGTGGGGATTATTTTAAAACTTACATATTTATAATTATATATTTTTTTTCATTTACAATCAGAAAATAAGTTATATTGTCTAAATTTTTTTATATAATGTCCATAATTTTTATATTATCAAATTAAAATTTTTTGAAGTTAATAATTCAATCCTTTTATTTTTGTATATTTTTCAAAAAGAGCAATGTCTTGATAAATGTTAAATTTAAATGTGTCTTTATATCCTAAAAACAAAATAATTTCTTCATTTTATTTATTAAAACTCTTATTGTCATAATAAACATTTAATCTATATGTTAATAAATGAATTAGAATTTTAATTTTGATACACAATATATCAAAAAAATTTGTTTTTTTCTCTTAATTATTTAAATTAATATAACATATCGGGTTCAAATCTATATCAATATCTAATTCATTGTTATTTTAATATATTTCTTATATTTCTTATGTGTTGATAAAATTATTTTTAGGTAATGTTATTTTTAATTCATAATATTCTTATTTATGACATTTTTAACAATCATTAATTGTAAGATATAATATAAATCTTTATACATTTAACTAATCAATTTAATGTAATTATTTGTTAATAAATGTTATAAACTCAATTATTTAATATCTTGAAGAAAAATTTATATTTTAAGAAGTATTAAATAATGGATACAATGGATTTAATATAAATATATTTTAATCATTATATTTTTTAAATTATGAAAAAGAAAGAATACTTTTTTTATTAATTTAATTTTAATATTTATCTTGATTTAATATTTTTTATTATAAACTATATGATTAATATAAATTTTATTAAAGATATATTGGTAATTAATAATTCCATTATGAGTAAAATTCAAAAAAATAATTATAATAATCAAAATCTGTCTTTTATTATACTTGTAATAATTTTAAGAACATTATTAATAAATTTGTAGAACTCAGTAACCCATATTTTTATCCATATAAATTGTTTTTAAAAAACAAATTTCTAATTTTATAAAATTATAATTATATATTGATTTCACCAAATAATGGAAATTATTCTTTAATATATTTTATTAAATATATTGGTTATAATTTTATTGTATCATAATTTAATTATAATTATTGTTCAAAAAAATCAATTTAATGAATATTATTTAATGGTATTTAAACAATATTATCTGCCATAGATATAAATTATATATCAAAATAAACTCCATTGATATTTATTTATAATATTGGAATTTTTGTATTATATATTTTTTATATGTTAATTTTTTCTTCATAATTATATAATAAATTGGAAATAAAATCGTTAATAAATATATTTTTATATAAATTAAATTTATTTTTTAATAATATCATCAAATCAATATCTATCTCATATATCATAAAATCTTAATATTATATTTTTTATTGATTTATTAAATTTTCTATATATAATCCATAACTACCAACATCATAAATTTAACATATTTATGAAATATGAAAATTATTTTTTGTATCATGAATATTTTAAAAAATATTTTATTGATATTCTTCAAATAATGTGTATAATATTTTTTTAATATCATTAACTAAATTAATTATATCCATATTTAAATTAATGTTTTTTGAATATTAAATTTCCAATATTATATTGAACTGTGTTAAATAAAATGTGAAATGTAAAAATATCAAACTTTTATTTATATAAAAACTTTTTTTATATATAAAAATATACCAAATAAAATAAAATTTACAGAAAAGTTTTTATATAAAAAAATTTTATTATTAACTATTTAAGAATAAAATTTAAAGTTTATTTTCTTAAAATAAATATTTATAAAATTCTTATTAGATAATATATATAAAATTTAAATATGGATCAAGTATTATTGGAATAAATTAAAACATATTCAAATGAAGACTTTTTAAAAAATATAAATAATTCATTAAAAGATATTATACATATATTAAAAAATAAACAATGTTACAGTGAAATAATTAATATAGAATAAAAACAATAATATGAAAATATTGTGGGAAAAATTATTATTTAAATTATTTAAAATGACGATGAATAATAATTTTAAATAATTAAATAAGATTTATTTATGAATAATGAAATTTTAGATTATTATTTTATGAATAATTATTTAAAAGAGGTTAATTCATTTAGTACAGTTTCATAAGACTAAATAATTATAAGTTGCATCAAATAATAAAATATTAAATATTTTAAATTTTTTGTTAATAAAGTTAAAACAAAATTATTATATGGCACAAAAAATAATAAATGTATAGAATACTGTATATATAATAAAGAATATAATAAATTAAATATATTATTAAATAATATCAATGAAGGAAATATTTTAAAATATAATAGTATTTTAAATAATAATTTAATATAATACTGTATTAATAATAATATTATTTAAAAAATTTTATTTAAAATAAATTATATTGAAAATCATAATCAATAAGAAATATATAATTTGTATCTTAAAAATTCTTAATTTTTTGAATGCATTATTAAACATTATATTTCCGAAAAATAAGAAAAATACTAAAATTAAAATTCTATAATTGATATGAATATGTCTTAATAACAAATACTGTAATCTGATTTAAATATTTTAAACAGTCTAATAGATATAAATAAAATATATAAATATGTTTTTTCATATAATGAATATGAAAAATTTTTAAAGTTATTAAAAAAGTATAATTATAATTTTAATATTCCAAAATTATATTTTAATTCAATTAATGATAATAATTATACTTTATTTAAATTTCTTTTATAAAACAATTATTTCAATATAGAATTTAATTTAAATAATTTGAATATTTATAATTAAATAAATATTACTGGAAATGAATAGAATATTGAAATTCTAAAATTATGTTACAAATACGACACATTCAATGAATAATTAGATAAAAAACAAAATAATAAAAAAATGAGTTTTATATAAAGACTCAATAAAATTAAAATCAGTATTAAAAATATTGAATTTATGAAAATAATCATTAAAAATAGTTTAAATACATTATTAAAACAATTAAATTAATAATAATTATATAATATATGTGCTTGTCTATTATAGGTATAGGATTTTTCACATTTTGATAATATTATTAAAGACGATAATTTATCTATAAATTATATAGATTAAAATGGAAATACTATTTTAGATTATATATCAAACCCTTAAAAATAAGATACAATAATTAATCATTTATTAAAAAATGGGTTTTAACAATATAATAATATTGTTTTGTAATCATATATTTCAACAAATTAAAATGTATTAAATTATTATAAAAATCTTATCATAAAAAACAATAACATATATTTTGATAAATCAGAATATTTATTAAAATAATTATTGATAGTTTTTTCTTAAAAAGATGAAAAATAATTATTATATAATTATATTTTATATGGTTGTTTTGATAGTAAATAAATGATGTAAGAAGTACTTGAATTATCTGGTTTATTTTTAGATGAAGATGAATATAATGAAATATTAATATTTTTGTAATTAGTTTATAATTAATATTGTGGTTATTAATAGTTTGATAAAATTACACCTATTGATTTATAAAATACCAATTAAACATATGTTTAAATTTTTTATGAACTAATTAAACATAAAAGTATATAAAATTATGAAAATATTGAAAAGATATTATCAACTAATTTTGAAAATAATCCTAAAAAATGTAAAAATTTTATATGTAATATAATTAAAGATTTTAACTTATCATTATTATGGATTGCTATTTTTTAATAAAATGAATAATTATTGTAAATCTTTTATAAATATACTGGAAATGAATTTAATTTCAATATAACAAATAGTTATTAAAAAACATTTTTATGGTATTTATTAAATAGAATACACATAAAATATAATTATATAACTAAAAAAGAATATGTTTAATAATTAATATCATTTGTATAATTATTACATGATAATTATCAATACACATTTAATGAAATTGAAATATAATAAATATGTACAAAAGATTTCACATATGAAGAACAAACAAGTACTGAAAATAATATAAATATTTCTGAAACATAAAAAAAATTATTGTAAATATATTTTTAGAATTCATTGTTATGAGTATGAATAGTAATAAAAAAAAACATATAATATGAAATTTTATATTAAAAATATTTTTTTTAAATAAATATATAATTTAATATTTTTTTGATAAATTCAAATATACATTCAAGTAGATTTTTGAATAATCAATTTCTTTAATTCTTCATAATAATTTTGTTAAGACTCTTTCATGTCATGCATGAGAGTTTCAAGTGATGAAACTCTTCCATCAACTGAGATAATCTTAGAACCAAAAGTGGACATTTCATTTAAGACATTATTGAAAACAATATTTGTACTCTTTTCAATTAGGTCTTTTACTTTATCCATATCATTTTCAACCTTTTCTTCAACTGTATTGATACTTACATCCCGAGTAGTTGTGGTTGTGGTTTCTTCTACAACTTCTTCCTTCTTTGCTTTCCTTACAGGTGCCTTCTTCTTTTTAGGAGTAGTTGGTTCTGGTTCGGAAACTTCAACAGTTGGTACTGCTTCTTCGGTCACAGTTGTGGTTGTGGTTTCTTCTACAACTTCTTCCTTCTTTGCTTTCCTTACAGGTGCCTTCTTCTTTTTAGGAGTAGTTGGTTCTACTACTTCTT
>JACCEC013261973.1_pt1 | contig 12893 bp, 10 predicted proteins | sample 7450121 | NCBI WGS metagenome assembly JACCEC01 (sample SAMN15323455, study PRJNA562643) | freshwater metagenome | isolation source: river surface water | place: USA:Blue River Watershed | collected 2017-08-18 | reverse complement strand
TCCATAAAATCATTTTAGGAGATGCTTTAGAAGCACTTAAAACAGAAATCAAAGACCATTCAATTGATTTGGTTTTTGCAGACCCTCCATATAATATTGGAAAAAATTTTAATGGAAAAAAAGATAAATGGGAGAGTGATGAGCTTTATTTGCAGTGGTGTTATGAATGGCTTTCTCTTTGTATTCAAAAATTAAAGCCCAACGGTAGTTTTTATGTAATGACCTCTACGCAATTTATGCCATATTTCGATATATTCTTGAGAAATAAATTGAGCATTTTATCAAGGCTTGTTTGGTACTATGATAGTTCTGGTGTCCAAGCAAAAAAATATTATGGTTCGATGTATGAGCCAATCTTATTTTGTGTAAAAGACCCTCATAATTATATTTTTAATGCCACGGATATATTAGTCGAAGCTAAAACAGGTGCAAAGCGTAAACTGATTGATTACCGAAAAAATCCCCCACAGGTTTATAATGCAGAAAAAGTACCTGGCAATGTTTGGGAATTTCCGAGAGTGCGTTATAGAATGGACGAATATGAAAATCACCCTACTCAAAAACCTATCAGTTTATTAGAGCGGATTATAAAAGCAAGTTCAAATGAAGGGGCGACCATATTAGACCCATTCTCAGGAACTTTTACGACTTCATTTGTAGCAAAATCTCTCAATAGAAAATCCATAGGCATTGAGTTACAAGATGAATATGTAAAAATAGGTTTAAGACGCTTAGATTTAGCTACTCAATTCAACGGCGAGACGCTCCAAAAACCCCTAAAAACTTATGAAATGGATAGCATACAGTCACCCCATATCCTAAATCTTTTTGAAACTAATGGAACATTCTTTCACGAATAGAATCTATGAAATATTGCAAAAATATTTCGACACGAACTATAAAGAAGTATTTGAGCGCAGTCAACTACTACAATACCTCAATCATAAAACTAAATCAGCCAATCAAGGTTCTAAATCTCGTGGTAGTTTTGCCAATTTATATGCAGTTTATGTTCTCATTGAGGATTATTTGAATAACAAATTTGATGAAACAGGTACATATTCAAAATATGAGGGTGCCGAGTATTCAAAACTTGTTACTCGGCAAAGGACGCTACCATTTGGCGAAAAACTCCAAAATCATGCTTTGAATAGTAGAATGAAGGAAGAATTTAAGAAATTTTTTCCAAACAGCGAATTTGAACCGATATTGAGAAATCTTAAAACTAACCGCTATTGGTTTAATGAAAATCTATTGAGGATAGATATTAACAATAAAAACTATACTATTGCTCATGCGATTATTGAAATTATTGATGCTTATGTTGAGACCAAACAAGATGCCTTTCAAAATTTCATTAAATTGTGTGAAGAATTGCAAAGCATTGAAAACCAACAACTTGAAAAGATTGAAGCGTTTGTGTTAGGATTGCTTGCGCCTAATATTGATGCACGATTATTTGAAATTGTCAGTTTTGCTATTCTCAAATTTTATTATCACAATCAGCAAATACACTGGGGTTTTGACCTCAATCAACTCCACTATGAACCCTTAAAACTTTATAAAACAGGAAGAACTCACGCAAATGATGGTGGTATTGACTTTGTAATGAAGCCGTTAGGTCGCTTTTTCCAAGTAACTGAAACACTTGATTTTAAGAAATATTTCCTTGATATCGACAAAATTGAAAAGTATCCTATTACATTTGTTATAAAATCATCAGAAGAAGTTGACGTTTTATTCACGAGAATAAAGGCAAATGCACTTAAATCTTATGGCATTGATGCAATAGTAACAGAATATATGAATTGTATTGAAGAAATTATCAATATTACTATTTTGAGGGAACGCTTCCATGAAGTAAAAAAGCGCGGAAAATTAAACGAAATGTTAGGAGAGATTGTCAAACAAAGCAAGATAGAATTTAATTATTCAGAAAATAATAAAGAAACCGAACTATAAAATATCATACATAAGTTCTCTAAGCAAACTACTCCCCCCTGAGTAACAAGTTACTGAGGGGGGAGTAGTTGCATAAAAGGCAATAAACCTTTTTATAAATTAGTGAAAAATTTGTACTCTAACCATTTGATTATCTACTCTTAAAAAGTAAAGACCATTGCTAATATTATTTACATCAATATCAAATTGATTGAAACCCTCTAATAAAGCACGTTTTTCAGACCAAACAATGCGCCCCAAAGCATCTATCAAAGCAACTGATGCCGCTTTTTGACTTTCATTTGCTTTCACATTCACCGTCAAACTCGTAGAAGCAGGATTTGGATAAGCATTGATTTGTTCAGCACTGCCTTGCTTATTCGTTTGTGCATTGTTGTTGCCTCCCGTTAAGTTTGGAGTCGCATAAGGAAGTGCTACTATATTGAATAGACCCACTTGCGAACCAAATGCCCAAACACGAATGTAAATGCGAGTACCGGGAGCTTGCACCACCGTCACAACAGGCATAAACGAGCCGTTGCCATCGCGATTGTCATCTTCGCAAATTAACGCAGGTTCAAAAATACTATCACAACTATTTCCACGATAAACCGCTATTACTGCATCGCGCAAAGTATTTGCAGTAGTGCGAATGGTCAAAACACCTGACGAAGGCATCACTGCTGTAAACCAAATATCTCGTGCATTACTTGGACAAGAAGTGTTGCCGGGTATTGTCACCGCAGGCGAAGGTCGTGTGGTTAGTGTTGCGTTAGTCAAATTACCCACCACAGGCAAGGTATCGCGCAATTCGATTGCATTGCAAGGGTCGTCATTGGAAGCAGGAGTTATTGGTAGGGTCGAAATCGTAACCGATGAAAAAAACGTACCCCCAAAATCGTCATTTTGTCCTAAAATGTTGATACCTGTTTGGTTCATTACATATAAATAGGTATCCGTAGTAGTAGTACCTACCCTAAATGTACTCACTGTAAAACCGCCATTGACGCGCTGAATATTCAGCCCATAACGCCCCAAAGAATTTTGCGAAAAACCCCGAACTCGCGCCGTATAAACTACCGTATCAATACGGAAACGGAAAAAATCTTCATCGCCCAAAGTCAAGCAAAGAGAAGAATCAATAAAACTCGAAACAGCAACCAAATTGTTAATGGTTGTGGCTACCGCTACGGCATTGTTTGGCTCAAAACGGTCCACGCAATTAAGCGTAGAAGGGGTAATGCCTTGTTGAGTCATCGTTATAGTCATGCCTTGTCCGCCGCCCGAAGCCATTAACATAGCTATACGTGCATTCGTATCTAAATTATTTGTAGCCGTTAACACCACATTCGTAGTGCCTACCCCCCCCGACATCGGAGAAGCCGTTACCCATGTAGGCAGATTGTTGAATGTCCAATTAGAGGTTGCTTGCACCGAAATAACCATGCGCGCATTCATCGCAGGGAAATTGATATTGGTGGGTGTAATGCGTAAAAAAGGCGTAATATTCGTGTTGTAATTTATTTGAGAGTAAAAAGTGCCGCCAAAATCATCATTTTGAGCTAATACGTCACCGTTTGCATTCATCAAATATACGTAAGTATCCGTATTTTCGCCTGCATTAGTGGCAAAAGTTGTCACACTAATAATATCTTGTGCATAACTAATGCGCAAACCATAACGTCCTACCGTATTGAAACTAAAACCTTTAATACGAATATAATAAGCATTGTTATTGATAGTAATAGCAAAAAAATCTTCATCAGATGCAGGAGAGAGGCAAAGGCTCGTATCTTGCCAACTGCCATTTAAAGTGCCAAGATTTATTGCTTCTTGTCGTGTATTGTTTGGCTCGTTTGCGTCCGCACATGAAAACGGAATACTTGGTTGATTTACCCAAATACCACGTCTCATATTACCCGTTCCTGTAATACTGATATAACCCAAGCGATTGCGATTAGTAGCATTTTGCGCCGCAAATACGCGGATAGTCGTAGTGCCATTGCCACCGCTTACACTCGAAAGCGTGAGCCAATTAGGGGCAGTTGCTGTCCAAGTAATATTGCTCGCCGCTACCGTAAAAGAAGCAGAATCGCCCGAAGCCGCAAGCGTAAGTTGAGATGGATTGACGGATAAAAAAATTGGGTTTATAAAATTGTAGCGAACTTGCGAAAATAACGTGCGATTAAAATCATCATTTTCGCCCAATGTAACGCCATTTATATCTGATAAATACAAATACGTGTCCGTCCGCGACCCTCCAACGGCGTAAGTCGTCACGCTCAAAAAACTGCTATCTACACGCACCATCACGCCATAGCGACCTTGCGTACTGCTCGAAAAACCACGCACACGCACAAAATACGTATTGCCCGCATGACTAAAACGCAGAAAATCTTGGTCTCCTGCTGTCAAACAAAGGCTATCATAAAGTAAACTACTTGTTACAACGCCCAAATCATAAGACTGTCCCAAATTGTCATTCGGTTCTGTAAGGTCATTGCAAACCTGAGATTGTGCTGTTAAAGGCAACGAAATAGCTAACAACAGCAAAAAACGGTAAAAAAAAGATTTCATACCAACGCAATAATTTTTAGAAATTAAGAAAAAAAAATCGTTTAAAATAACAAAAAATGATAGTGTTTGAATATTAATTTTTATTTCTCGCCGAAAAGAAAGGACGCGAGCAAGTTGTTATGCCCCCCCTCAGTAACACGCTATTTTGACAATAAAATGAATGTAAAAAATAATAATCAGACTTGAAATAGGAGTAGTGAAATATTTAGCGTCACAAGCAATAAAATTTTATATGGTAACACCTTCTTTTTAGCTACAAAAATTTTAAAAAAACCACACAATATTTGGATAAAAAAAAGAAAATATTAAAAATACAAAATTAAATCAAAGTTAAAAAAATATTTTGAAATACATAAACAGTTTTTGAAGGAGTTAATTTTTTTCCGAAAATTTTTTTAATGCTGAATAATAAATTTTTGCGCAAATACTTTATTATTTTTTTGTATTTGTAAAAAATAAATACCATTAGGAAGCAAATCCGTTGCAATCGTTATTTCTTGTTGACTTTGGGAGTTGCTTTCCGTTTTAGCAATCCATACTTTGCCCATTAAATCAATAACCTTAATATTTAAATCGCTGTTTATTAAGCTATTATATGTTATTTTTAGTTGTTGATGTGCAGGGTTTGGCATCAAGGTAAAATTTGTAAGTAAATTGTTTTCTTCTTCATTGTGCGTAGTCGCAGGACATTCCGCCGAATTTGCCGCTACTAATCGGAGGGTATAACTGCCGGGGGCAAAGTTTCCGGGGAACGTTTCGGAAATACCGAAACCTTGCACCACCACAGTACCTGTTATTACTAAATTATAATTACCCAACTGATTAGCTGCCGTAGGTGTACCACTTAATAAAACACAACCATACGTATTTTTTTGAAAACTACAAGTTGGTGGATTACATTTATAACTAATGCCATTTGGCAACCCTGTCATCGCGCCGCTTGTCGCCAATCGGACACTATCTAAGGGCAGCCGCACCCCACCAAACGTAAGCGAATCAGCAACCTTAACCGTAAAAACAAAGCGATAGGGCTTACCCAAACACGCCGCCCGATTGATGCCGCCATTCGGCGAAAGTTGCGCCTCATACGGCAACGGATACACCCCCGCAGACGAATCGCGGTAGCTTGCCGTATCAGGCAAACACGCCACTTGCGCAGAAATGCGATAAAAAGTAAATAAATAAAAAAATAAAAGTAGTATCTTTTTCATTTTTAAATATGTATATTTTAAATAAAAAAATATATGAAATTAGAAGCAAATATAAATCAAAACACCGAAATTAGCGTTAATTTTTTTTGATAGGCGTAGCCGTACCTAAATCTTCACTGCAAAAAATAATTATAAAATATTGAATGTCAATTTATTATACTGTTTTAAATGAAATATTATTTTAACTTAAATGCGTGTATCAAGCTAATACGCTTAGAAATTCCGCATTTACCGCTAACTTTGTATCTTTAATCACCATATTAAAAAAAATAAAATAGGTAAAGCAGTTTTTTTACGGTATTTTTATTTTTTTACATTTAATTTATTTTTATTTACAGAAAATAAAAAGACAAATAAAAATTAGAAAAAGTAATTTTTATGAAAAAATTATTTCGTAAAATAACTAAAAACCAAATTTTATTTTGACCTTTTATTAAGAAATATAAAATTTATTTCTATATAAAAACATTATTTTCGACACCTACTGAGGGGGGGGTAAATTGCCTTTGTGTAAAGCATATAAAACACTATTATTTATAAATCGTTGTGAAAAAAAAATTTATAAAACAAAAAATAATACTTAGCATATTTAGTAATTATAGGTTTTGAACAAATGTTACCAAAATTTGATACTACATGGACGCTTTTTTTAGACCGCGATGGGGTCATCAACGAGCGAATACCGAATGACTATGTAAAATCTGTCAAAGAATTTTCTTTTTTTGCAGGTGTGCCTTTGGCGTTGGAAAAAATTGAACCGATTTTTGGACATATATTTATCGTCACCAATCAGCAAGGCATCGCCAAAGGGCTAATGACTACCGAAGATTTGGCAAAAGTGCATCGCCACATGAAAAAGACGATAGAGAATTTGGGGGGTCGCATTGATAAAATTTATTATTGCCCTGAAAAAAGCCCTTCACCCTGTCGCAAACCGAATACAGGCATGGCAGAGCAAGCAAAGCGCGATTTTCCTACTGTGGATTTTTCGCGCTCGATAATGGTGGGTGATTCGGCTTCGGATATTGAGTTTGGCAATCGCTTGGGTATGTTTACGGTTTTTGTAGAGACGAAAGGAGAGCCGCTGCCCTCGCCTATTAAGGCAAATATTTGTTACCCAAATTTAGTTGCGTTTATTGAAGCAATTATAAACAATTGATTATCAATGTGCTGCAACTGCTACAATCTGCTCATAGGTGCTACGCCACCCTACCCAATCGTCCAAATCGTTGACCGTAACGTTGTGCCAAAGGGTGCAGAACGTGCCGCCTGTAAGGCGCAGATGACTAACCATTTCGCGCATACGCATCACCGCATTTTCGGGCGAAAGTTTCAAATAGTTTTTGAGTGTTACGTCCATAGCCGCGAATGGAAAAATTTTTAGATTGGTAACTTGTTCTTTATGAAGGTCATACCAATAATAAGGGTGCGCTATACTTGCACGAAAACCAATATCATCGGCATAGCCCATTGTCCAATCTTCTGTAACCCCATAAGAAAGCAACACGCGATAAGTGTCGGGGATTTGTAGGCGCAAAAAATGGTGACGCGAGCGCACAATAGGCAAATTTGTAATATTTTTAAGGCGCGTAATTTCTTTTCCGAGTTGTTCGGGGTTAGTGGCTGCCAAATAAGAGGGGTGCGCTCCGATGCGGCGTTTTTCGCTTATTTCACGTATAAGTACTTGTAAATCAGGGTTTTTCCAATCAATATTTTTATCAAACTCTGAGCGGTCGCCTAAGAGCCAAAAATAAATCGGGTCGAGGTCATATTGTTCGTCTAACTTTGCCAAATAATCAAAGGTAAAATCGGGGTCGTTGCCGCTTCCTGCATAAAAACTAAAACGCTTCGTCAAACTGCCCAAACGCCCTTTGAGTAGGTCTTTGCCAAGCCCTCCGATATTGCGCACTACGCCTTTATTTTGGAAACGCCAAGCCCAATCAATGTCGTAAGTTGGCTGAAAATGATAGCGTAGAAAGTTGATTTCGAGGTTTGGAAAAGCACGTATTAAAATGCGTCCTAATTCGTTTGCCCATTCGTTGACCAAAGGTTTTTGCAGAAAGCCAAGCCACGAAGCCAAACTCGCCGAAGACTCGAAACGACCATGCAAATCGCGTGGCACGTCCTCAAAATATTCTTCGTAGCGCGTGACAAAGAAAAAAGTAGGAGTCAAAAAATCGGGCAAAGGGAGTTCGGTTGCGCGGTCTTCCCACGAAACAGACGAGCGCAGAAATTGCCCCCCCTCAGTATGTTGCAAAAAATTTTTGATTTCGGCAACAGTTACTTTTTTGAGGGTTTGGGTCTCAAACAATAGTTGAGTAGAAGATTCTATATGTATTTCATTGGCAGTAATGCGAGTACGCGAAAAATTGATACGGGGTAATGCTGACATCATATATTCCTCATGCGAGGTTGTTATTTGAACCGATAAGCCGAGCATATTCTCGAAAATCAATTTGACGGTGTAACTCAAACGAGGGGTGATTTTGGTACAAAAAAAGAGAATTTCCTGCATATTTTATCTTATAAAGTATTGACGATTCACCGCTTAATGTTCTATCTTTGCGTGTTTGATTTGTTATAGTTTCTCAAAAATATAGCTAAACAATCTTTTGTTAACTTTTGTTAACTTTTGTTAACTTTTGTTAACTTTTGTTAAGGCTGTTTATATTCCGTTTTTGTGCGTTTATTATTTGGTAACACTAAAACCAAAATACATGAGCCATTGTTTGTCATAAAGTATAATAAAATGGTTTTAAATAATTTGATGTTAATAACATTAACTTTTGGTTTAAAAATTGTGTAGTGATTTTGACGGTTTTCAATCATCAAATTTGTCAAGTTGGAATACCAAACTTTATGAAGTAGCCACTGACAAAGTATTTCAGTAAAAAATAATACTCGTTTAATCACATAATCAGAGTATCAAATTTATTAATATGTAATGACATTAGTGAAAGGATAATTTACACATAATTTTGTATTTTCATGCTATGGATTCATTTTTGCTAAATAGATTTCAATTTTTTTTTATAAAAAAACAAAATTAAAATCTGTGTTTATAAAATAGGGCAGGTAAAATACAACGTTATCAGCATAATTGCATAAAAACTTGGTGCAAAGTTTAAAAAATTATAGCAAAGTTTATAATTTGTTGGATATATTCTTAAACTAACTTGTAATTTTTAACTTTTTTATCGTGTATTTACTTTGAGAAAGATATTAAAACGCAAAAAAAAATGGCAGCTTCAACAACGGAAGCCCCCCCTCAGTAGTCCACAAAATTTAGCTAAACCTACTAATATTGACATTGAAAACAGTTTGGATATGAATACGGAAGAGTCTCAACCCGAACAAGTAGCAGCAACTGCTACACTCGGCAACAGCAATCCTGCAACGCCCACAACTCAAACAACCCAATTACAAACAACTAATTCTACATCGAAAGAAAAAACACGTAGTATGATGAATTTATCAGAAGTTAGCGTCATTCGTGACATCTTGATGGGGCAGCAAATGGCAGATTATGAACGCCGTTTCAACTCAATGGAAACCCTCATCGAAGCTAAAGACGAAGCTACCCGCCACCGCATCAACGCCCTCGAAGGTGAACTCAAAGCCGAGTTAGTGGCACGTTTCGAGAAATTAGAACATTTGCTTTTGCTAAATGTCGAGCAACTGAATCAACGTATGCAAAGTTTGAGCCGTCAAGATAAAAATAGTTTGAGTGAGCTATTGATTGCGATGAGCCAAAAGTTGAAAGAATAATTTTGTAGCCGACAACAAACAACGAGTTGCGATTATTCAACTTTTTTTTAATAGCCCTACCTAAATCTTTTCCCAAAAAGAGGACTTGTAAAGGCTTGAAAATCAACTTGTTATATTATTTTAAACGCATGTTTATTTTTTAACAAGTACTTCAAAAATCGCAACTCGTTTATTTCCGTATAAGGTTTTTTTGAAAAAAAAATCTATAAAAGCGATGACAGAGACTGAAAAAGCGGATAGCTTGGCGATGTTGCGTGAAATTTTGCTGCGTGACGACCGCATGACGGTGGCAGATTTGCAGGGTTTGCTCAACGATAAAAGTCGCCTTTCGGAGAAAGTAGCCCCGATAGTAGAAGAACATATTGAATTTTTACGCAAAAATTTTCCACGTGAATTTGCCTTGATAGTGGATAAAATGATTGAGCAAAAGTTAAAGTTATCACAGCAAGAACTTTTAAATGTCATTTATCCGAGTGTGGGGCAAATGGTGGCGAAATATGTGCAATACCAAATTCAGCGACTTCGTGAGGATATCGCGGAGCGCATTCGTTTTTTGACCTCGCGGCGTGGCTTGTGGTTGCGCGTGAAAGGGCGCATCTTTGGGCTTTCCGATGCTGATTTGGTGCTTGCAACCCTCGAAATGGCGGTAGTAGAAGAAGCCTTTGTCATTCAGCGCAATAGCGGTTTGCTATTAGGAAGTGCAACGCTAGCCCCTACTATCAATCGGGACGTGGTGGCAGGTATGCTCACCGCTATCAAAGCCTTTGTTGAAGATGCTTTTGAACGAGAACGGGAAGAATTGGAATTGGTGCGCTATGGGTCTTATCAGTTGTTGTTGCAAAATTATCCTTCTTTTTATGTCGCTTTTGCCATTAGCGGCGCACCTTCAATAGGGGAACAAGAGCGATGGCGCGAGCAACTCAATAATTTTGCTATCACCACCGAAGAACTCCGCAAACCAATGCCTGACGAAAAAATAATATCCGAACAACTCGATGAATGGTTTATACAACCACAAAGAGAGCGCATAAAAACGATAAAAGTAAAATAAAAAATGATAAGCAAAAAAGTTATATTAACAGGCAGTTTTGGAGTAGGCAAAACCTCCCTTTTCAATCGCTTTATTCTCGGACAATTTAGCGAAAAATATCTTACTACGGTAGGTGTTAAAATAAGTAAAAAATCATTAGTCATTGATAACGAAGAAATTACTTTAATGCTTTGGGATATTGCAGGTGAAGTTTCACAAGATAAAGTTCCCGTTTCTTATTTTTTAGGAGCGAGTGGCATTATCTATGTAACAGACTTATCGCGCCCACTAACTTTCAAAAACATGGTGAATGACATCAAATTATTGAAAGAACTACTTCCCGATGGCATCGTGCGCGTTGTCGCTAATAAAGCCGATTTAGTCACCCATGAGCAAATTGCTGAAATTGCCGCCTCGCTGACGGAGTCTTGGAACATCATCACAAGCGCGAAAACAGGCGAAAATGTTGAAAGTTTATTTGAAGATTTAGCAAAAGAACTAATTGCACTACATAAAAGCTAATCAAATTATTTTTGCACACTCAAAAACGTAACTTTCCAAACCATATACCGTCTAAAACACTATACTCTCATAAAATTGTTTTGCAATATAAACCCCCTATATTGATATAAAAATTGTCAATAAAATAAAAACCATTAAGCATCTGCAAATAATTTTAATATAGTATAATATTTTGAAAACGAACAAAAATAAATCAGTTACTGCACAAGCTCAAGCCAGCCTAATGGCACTCCAACTGCCCGATGAACAGCCATCGGAAGCGGCTCGCTTTGATGTAGGAGCTATTCAAGATGAAACTATACACATGGCTATCAAAGAATTTAAACGTCCCCTTGCTAAAAAAACGCAACAAATTTTATTAGACTCCAAAGGATATATTCTTGAAAGTTCTGATACTATTTTTTCTACCGACCAACTTCGCCACCAACCTGCTACCGAGTGGTCTGTATTTTTGAGTAGCATTTATGAGCAAATCTTGAAAATGCGCTTAGATAGCCGCGAAATTCGCTTTCCGTATATCGAAACCATCGCAGATTTTTTGCAGGGCGAATTGTTTGACTGCTCGTTTGTGCGCGTGGAGTTGGGCGATAATGACCAAATTTTTGTATGGAGTATTTTTGATTATCCCAAAAACGCCCTAACTTTTATGCAAGAGCAGCAACAGAAAAGAAATAAACTATACTAAGTAGCCTTCCCTAATCTGCCCAAAGGAAAGTCTTTAAAATTTTGAAAATCAATTGATTATACAAAATCATTTATTTTACATAAAAATAAAATTACTAAACAAGAAAAACCAAATTTTGCAAAGTATTAAGAAAAAATTAATGTTATTAACATGAAGAAAATACTCATTTTTTGTGTAGCAATGTGTTTTTGGCTCGTGGCAAAAGCAGACCCTTGGGAAGATTTGACCGATAAACAAGCCAAAGCCGTAGTCCGATTTTTACAAAAAAATCCTTTTATTTTAGATTATTGCGATTGCTGTGGGTCGGGCGATGTGTATTTGATGAAAGTGGTAAGCACTAAAATTATCCCTTGCAGCTACAATGAAGCGAAAAAAACCGTAGTCGCCGAGGTCGTGCGCATCGGAAAACTTGAAGTTACTGAGGGGGGAGTGCCAAGTGCCTACCGAACAACCGCACTCGCCGAAACCCAAAAAGATTTCATTATTACAATGAATTATACGTTTGTGTACGGTAAGCGCGATAAATGGGCAGTGCCGCTTTTCAAAGAAGTGGCTTACGACCAAGAACACATTTGTAAAGGGGCTACTCGTTTTCCAAATCCTTTTGAAAACAACGACATCAAAGACGAAGATTATAAAAAATGGTTTAGAAAACAAAAAATTAAATAAAACAACAATAAGTCGAAAACCTTCGCACTAAGCGAAGGTTTCGATAAAAGCAAAATTTTTAGCGGAGAGGTTGTTATTGTTTCAAATATTTTCTAATGATAAAAGGTTGACAACTTTCATGATTAGGTAACTCAACTTGCACCCACGAACCCTTTGGCGGATTAGGCAATAATTCTTTTTTAAAATCAAAAAAAAGCGTTTGATTATTGTCTTTTAATACAATGATTTCAAGATTTTCGGAAAGCGTCCATTTAATAGCGTCTGCATTAGGCACGTCCGCCCCCCTCAGTACCGCTCGCCCATTTTCAATTTCGAGACGAATATCGCGGTGCTGCCACACACGCACATAATCCACCAAAAAACTGCTAAAATCGGGAGTTTTTCGATTAGGTCCTGTCCCTACTCCGCACGCCCCGTACAACTTGAGCCATCGCCCGCGCAATCCTTTTTCCCAACTTCCCATGCCCGTTCCAAGTATCAAATCTGCATA
>JACCEC012976294.1_pt1 | contig 12896 bp, 10 predicted proteins | sample 7450121 | NCBI WGS metagenome assembly JACCEC01 (sample SAMN15323455, study PRJNA562643) | freshwater metagenome | isolation source: river surface water | place: USA:Blue River Watershed | collected 2017-08-18 | reverse complement strand
TTACCAACTATTTCTGTTGGAGTTAGGCGTATTCATGATGTTGGAAAAAGCGGGTGGTTTTTTTTAGTACCAATTTACAACCTAATTTTATATCTATCTCCAAGCAGCAAAAACTAAAATAGTTATAAAGGCTATTCACTACAATAAATTAGTTCTATTTTTTATATAAACTAAAATTTGATATGATTGAACAACAAAAAATATTGCGTGTTTTGCAATTGATATCTAAATTAAAAAACGAAGAGGGTTGTTCCAAAGCCGATTTAGCTGCTAGTTTTAAAGTTAGCACACGAACTGTAGAGCGTTATTTCCAATTGTTTGAAGAATTGGGGTTTATATTGGAAAAATACAAATCAAAATTCCGATTAAAAGCCTTAGATTCCTCTATCCAGGCACAAAATTTAGTAATTTTCACCTTAGAAGAAGCTCAAATCATTCACGAAATTTTTCGGAACAGTAAAATTTCTTACGAAATTCAAAAAAGTATCTTAGATAAACTTTTGCCCTTATCCGAGATAACCGAAATTTCCGAATTTATATCTCGAGGTATCACCAGTAAATACATTTCGCAAATTGCACAAGCTATACAAGATAAAAAGCAAGTTAAAATTATACAATACAATTCTCTAAACAGTAAAACCAAGGAAGATAGGTTGATTGAGCCAGTTAAATTTACAAAATACTACGAAAGTGTAATAGCTTTCGATATTCAAAAAAAACAAATGCGTACCTTTAAACCAACACGTATGGAGGGGGTGGAGATTTTGGAAAGCCCATGGCAACATCAACAGCAACACTTACAAAACGAAAGCGATATTTTTAATATAACCAACTCCCAAAGTTGGCAAATTAAAGTAATATTAAGCGAACGCGCACAACAGTTATTAATAGAGGAATTCCCCCAAGCCAAACAATACGTACGCAAACAAAAAACAGATTATGTTTTGGAATGCACCGTACACAGCCTCGAAGCCACAGCTCGTTTTTTACAAGGATTTATTCAAGAAATCAAAATTATTTCCCCACAACCACTAAAAAAACTGGTTATCCAAAACTTACAAAAAGGATTGAAAGATTTAGCGGAGTAATATTTTTTATGTTACATTTTTACACTTACTTTAGTTTATTTATCTATTTTTGTAACATTAAAATATGCTTAAATGGATAATATAGTTGGTACTAATATTAAGTTATTACGTGAAAAATTAGGGTTAACACAAGAAGCTGTTGCGTTATATTTGGATGTTACACGACAACAATTTATAAGGTACGAAAAAGGAGAAACATCTATAAGTAGCGATAAATTAACTAAACTGTCCGATTTGTTTTCTGTGGACGAGTATGATTTTTACGACGAAAATTTATCAAACATTCAAACAAATTTAGCATTTGCTTTTAGGGCAAATAATTTAACAACAACCGATTTACAAACAATTGCCGAGTTTAAAACAATTGCCAAAAATTATTTAAAAATGAAAAGTTTTATTCATGAGTAATTATATTATCGAGAGTAAAGCCAATCAGTTTCGGGTGCAAAATGGTTTGGGTACAAATGATCCCATACGTTTAAAAAGTTTTTTATCAAAATTAGATTGTTTGGTTATTTTTAAGCCCTTAAGCGAGGAGTTTTCCGGAATGGCATTAAAAGTAGAGCATCAAAATCAAATCAATAGGTTTATATTGGTAAACAATAAACATAGTTTAGGAAAGCAACATTTTACCATTTGTCACGAAATTTATCATTTATATATTCAAAAACAGTTTAGTTCCATGTTTTGTAAAACTGGAATTTTTGATAAAAAAGACAAAGAAGAATTTAATGCCGATTATTTTGCAGCAGTATTTTTATTACCCGAAACAGGTGTAAAATCTTTAATTCCAGATCATGAATTAAAAAAAGATGGAATTAGTTTAAAAACTATATTACAAATCGAACAATATTATTCATGTTCTCGTGCAGCATTGTTGTATAGATTGCAAGATTTAAATCTCTTATCAAAGGATAAAGCATTAAATTATAAGGATAGTATAAAATTAAATGCCCTACAATATGGCTATGATACAAGTTTGTATACCAGTGGGAATACAAATTTAGTGATTGGAAATTATAGTGAAATTGCCTTAAGATTATACAATGAACAAACCATTTCCGAAACCTATTATTACACTTTATTAAAGGATTTAGGCTTAAGTAACGAACAGCTTCAAATTATAATGAATGGTAAAGAAGATTAAAGATAAAGTTATAATTATTGATGCAGACGTTATTTCGCATTTTATTAAGGCTAACGAAATTTACGCTATAAATTCTATTTTTAAATACGATATTTTATTGTTGGATAAAGTGTATAACGAGTTAAAAAACAATTTATCGTGGCAAAAACAAATTGATAATTTACTAGCACAAAAAATTTTAAAACTAATTCCATTCCCCGAAAATAATCCAAACATTAAAGTAGAGTATTTTAAAATTAAAAAACAAATGCTAATGGGCGAAGGCGAAAGTGCTTGTTTAGCTTATGTAAAATTTACTCAAAACATAATTGCAAGTAGCAATTTAAAAGATATAAAACAATATTGTATTGCAAACCAAATTACTTATTTAACAACCATGGATTTTTTGTGCCATGCATTGCAAAACAATATATTTACTTTGGATAGATGTAATGCATTTATAAACAATGTTTTATCCAATAAAAGCCGATTGCCAGTCACAAAAATGCAAGATTATAACTGTAGAGCCTTAAATCTGTTGTAAGGTTTCCAAAACCTGATAAGTGCATAGAGCGTAATATCAGTTATTTTTCAACAAAACTTATATCGACACTATTTGTCGCAATATTTTACTATATTTGTCAAGTTTATAATTTTAACCAACTATATATAAAATCTCAGCTTTAAAATATTATATTTAAACACTCAAAAATTAAAATCATATAAATTAAATATTATGCAAAAATCATTAGAAAACTTTACAGGGTTGTATTCTTTATCAAAAACGTTAAAATTTGAATTAAAACCAATTGGAAAAAATGGGAAACCTCTTAAAGAACAAGAGTCTGATCAAATTTTTAAAAAAATTATTGATCAAGATAAAAGAATAAAACAGGCTTATTTAGCCTTAAAACCTGTTTTGGATAAAATCCATGAAGATATTATCAATAAAAGTTTAAGTTCTGAAGCTGCTAAAAAGATTGATTTTTTTTCGTACTTCGAGGAGTATAAAAAAGGTAAAGATAGAAATTTAGATGCTTTAGAGTATACGTTAAGAAATGAATTGGGTAAAGCATTTGAAAAAACGGCTAACAATTTTGCGGAGAATGCAGGTGATGATGAAAAAGGTAAGCCTATTTTTAAAAAAAATAAAGATAAACACGAAGGTGTGAAATATCTTACACAATCTGGTATTTTAAAATACATTGAAAAAAATGTAAAAGAATTTGTTCCAGAAAATGAAATAAAAGAGTTTGTAGAAGCTAAAGAAATAATAAATGAACAAGGCAAAAAGGAAATTGAAAGGACTGGACATTTAGCCGTATTGAATAGTTTCTTTACCTATTTTTCAGGATTTAATCAAAATCGAGAGAATTACTATGTAACCAAAGAGGAAAAGGCAACTGCTGTTGCGACAAGAATTGTACATGAGAATTTGCCTAAGTTCTGTGATAATGCTATTCAATTTTACAGCTCAAGAAAAGAAGAATATTTAGGAGCATTAGAATTTTTGAAAAACAACAATAGAATAACAAAAATAAAAGATGCGCAAACCAACACAATGATTGAAGCTAAAGCAATTGTTGAGGACTGTTTTAAAATAGAAAGGTTTCCTTATTGCCTTGCACAAGCAGAAATAGAGGGATACAATAAAGTTATTGGGCACTATAATTTACTTATAAACCTGTATAATCAGGCAAAAAAAGCAGATGACAAATCTTTTAAAAATTTACCACCATTTAAAACTCTTTACAAACAAATTGGTTGTGGCGAAAAAAAGGCTTTGTTTTTTGAATTGAAATTTGACACCAAGGAAGAACAACAAAAGGCTAATGAATATTCGGATAGTCCTTTGAATCTGCAAGAAACCATTGAATTAATTAGTGAAGCAAGTAAAAAATATTTTCAAAAATCAACCAATGACAGTGATGTAACAATTTATAGTTTTATTGATTGGTTAAAAAACAATACCGATTGGAATGGTGTTTATTGGTCGAAAGCAGCAGTCGATAAGGTTTCAAATAAATATTTTGCCAACTGGCACGAAATAAAAGACCGTATTCAATCAACATTAGGAAGTAAAGATAAAGCTCAAAAAGAGTTGCTTAGCTCTGTTGCATCGTTTGATAAAAAAAGAGAAGAACAATTAAAAATATACGATGCGGTTGAATTATCAGGATTGTTTTCAGTTTTGAATCAACCTACAGAAACAGGTTGGAGTAAAGTGTTTTTTAAGGAATCTATTTTGAGCGATAGGAGTTCTTTAATAGATGAAAAGCTGTCGCCAAGTGAAAATGTTATCAATTTAATTTGTGCGGATTTAGAGGATTTAGCAACTGAATTTTTAAGTAAATCAGATGCTGTTTTGAAAATCACCGATTATAAACACAAAGACAATGTTTTAGTTATAAAAGAATGGTTAGATACGGCAAAATATGTTTTGTGGCTTATTAAGTATTTTGAAGTAAAAGCAGGAAAGGTAAAAGGGAATAACATTAATCCTGAACTAACTGTTCTGTTAGATTCAATTCTTAGAACAAAAGATGCTGATTGGTTGGATTGGTATGATGTGGTAAGGAATTATCTTACAAAAAAACCACAAGATGATGCGAAAAAAAATAAGTTGAAATTGAATTTTGAAAGTAGTTCCTTTTTAAATGGACTATCGCAAGATTTTGATGCAAAAGCAGGCTTGATCTTTGAAAAAGATGGACTATATTACTTGACAATAAACTATAAATTATCAAAAGAGGATATAATTGAGTTAAAAAAAGTAAATGGAGAAACTGTAAAAAGAATCATCATAGATTTTCAAAAGCCTGACAATAAAAACACTCCAAGACTTTTTATTCGTTCAAAGGGTGATGATTTTGCGCCCGCTGTAACTAAATATAATTTACCTATTAATGATATAATTGAAATTTACGATACAGGTAAATTCAAAACGGAGTATCGAAAAAAGAATGAGCAGGAGTATAATGATTCGTTGAAAAAAGTGATTGATTATTTTAAACAAGGATTTTTAAATCATGATTCATACAAGCATTATAATTTTGCATGGAAAGAAACAGCTGAATATAAAGATATTTCAGACTTTTATCACGATACAGAAGTGTCGTGTTATCAAATAAAAGAAGAACAAAATTCTTGGAAAAACCTTATGAGGTTTGTCGAAGAAGAAAAGGTGTTTTTATTTCAGATTTACAACAAAGATTTTTCCAAAGAGAAAAACATAGGAGGAAAGGATAATATCCATTCCTATTACTGGAAATCTCTATTTATTAAAAGTGCAGTAAATAAGTTTGGCACACAAGGAGCTGAAATCTTTTTTAGGGAAAAGAGCATTGAATATAAACCAAAGTTTGATAATGGCAGGGAAGAGGGACATCATTACAAAGAGTTAAAAGATAAATTTAAATACCCTATTGTATCTAATCGCAGATTTACAGCTAATAAATTTCTTTTCCATTGTCCAATAATTTTAAACTTTAAATCAAATGAAAAAAGAGAAGTAAGTGAAATCGTAAACGATAATTTTACACAAACAACCGACATTCAATTCCTCGGAATTGACCGTGGTGAAAAGCATTTGATTTATTATTCATTGTTAAATGCTAATGGTGAAATTATTGAACAAAATCATTTGGATATAATTAATAAAAAGGATTATCTAAAAGCAATAAATGATGCAGCAGAATTACGAAGAAAAAAACAAGAAAACTGGCAGCAAAAAGGAAATATAGCCAATCTGAAAGACGGTTATATCTCATTGGTTGTTCATGAGGTTATTCAAAAAATGAAAGATGAGAACGGAAACTTCAAGCCAACTTTTATTGTTTTGGAAGATTTGAACACAGGCTTCAAACGCAGCAGGCAAAAATTTGAGCAAAGTGTCTATCAAAAATTTGAATTAGCATTGGCTAAAAAGTTAAATTATTTGGTAGATAAAAATGCAAATAATGGAGAGATAGGTTCTGTTACTAAGGCACTACAATTAACTCCACTCGTAAGTAATTTTGGAGATATTGAAAATAGAAAGCAAGTAGGCGTAATGTTATACTGTCGTGCTAATTACACTTCCGTAACCGACCCCGTTACAGGATGGCGAAAAACCATTTATTTAAAAAAAGGAAGTGAAGAGGCGATTAAAAATGAAATTCTTAAAATCTTTGATAAGATTGGTGTTGATGAAAATGGCGATTACTTTTTCGAGTACAAGGATGAAAACACACAAAAAACATGGACTTTGTGGTCTGGTAAAAATGGTAAATCTTTAGAACGTTATCGTGCAAAAAGAGGAAAGGATAAAAATGAATTTATTATTGAAGCTATAGATTTAAAAACTTTATTAGATCAATTGTTTGTTAACTTTGACAAATCAAAATCCTTAAAAAAACAAATAGAGGAAGGAAAGGAGTTGCCAAAAATTAATGAGCATACGGCATGGGAAACATTAAGATTTGTAATTGATACAATACAACAAATTCGTAACTCGGGAGATGTTTCAAAAGGACAGAGTGATAACTTTTTACTTTCACCTGCAAGGGACGAACAAGGCAATCATTTTGATTCACGTTTATACGAAAAGCAAGAAAATCCAAAGTTACCAAAAGATGCTGATGCTAATGGTGCTTACAATATTGCTCGTAAAGGAATTGTAATGTATAACCACATACATCAATGGGTAAAGGATGGAAAACCAAAATTTGAAAAAGGTACAGATTTAGATTTGTTTATATCTGATAAAGAGTGGGATTTATGGTTGTCTGACAAAGAAAAATGGCAAAGTGAATTGAAAACATTTTCATCAAAAAAATCAAAGAAAAAGCAATAAATATTGGTTAAATTTTGTACAATCCTAAAAGTAGTGAAATGAACGAAATAATTATCTATCAAACTAGTGATAATACACCTAAAATAGAGGTGAAGCTGCAAGATGAGAATATTTGGCTGAGCCAGCAGCAAATAGCTGAATTGTTTCAGTCTTCTCGTACGAATGTTGTTGAGCATATCAAGAATATTTATTCTGAAGGAGAGCTAAATGAATTAGCAACTTGTCGGAAATTCCGACAAGTTCACACCGAAGGAAATAGACAAGTTTCACGTGAATTGCCGTTTTATAATTTGGACATGATTATTTCTCTAGGCTACCGAATAAATTCGAAAACCGCAACCACTTTTAGGATTTGGGCAACCGAAAGATTAAAAGAATACATTAAAAAAGGATTTACGGTTGATAGTGAACGTTTGAAAAATCTAGGTGGCGGAAATTATTGGAAAGAACTTTTAGATACTATTCGAGATATTAGAAGTAGTGAAAAGGTAATGTATCGTCAGGTGTTAGATTTATATGCTACAGCTGTTGATTATAATCCCAAGGCGGAAGAAAGTGTTACGTTTTTTAAAATAGTGCAAAACAAATTACATTTTGCTGCGCATGGTCAAACTGCCGCCGAAGTGATTTATTTTAGAGTAGATTCCGACAAACCTTTTGCAGGCTTAAGCAATTTTAAAGGAACACAGCCTACTCAGGCGGAAGCCCTAATTGCTAAAAATTATTTGCGAGTGGAAGAATTAAAAGTGCTAAATAATTTGGTGTCGGCTTACTTCGATTTGGCAGAGATTAATGCCATTGAACAAAAATCAATGAGAATGATAGATTATATTGAAGAGTTGGATAAAATTATGCAATCTACAGGACGTAAAGTTTTATCTAACGCAGGAAAAATTAGTCAAATTCAGGCAGAAGAAAAAGCTAAATTGGAATTTAGGAAGTACCAAACTAAAACTTTAAGTGACGTGGAAAAAGCCTATCTGGATAGTTTAAAACAAATAGAACTTAAAGTAAAAAGAAAAAAATAATTTGACAAGCTATTTTTATCGCACAAAAATGAGGTTAAAAAAATAATACTTTACAAAATATAAAATCGCTCTTTGACATATTGATAAAACTATAGCCTATGGAATTTTTTATGCCTATTTCTTATTTAAATGATTTTGTTTTTTGTCCGTATTCCGTGTATTTACATCAGGTTTTTGATAACAATAAGGAGGAAACTTTTAGTGCTTTACCTCAACAAAAAGGTAAAGAAGCACACGATAGGGTAGATAAAAATCCTACCAAGCAATCTAAAAAAGTTTTAAATGGAATTTATGTAATATCCAATATGTTAGGGATGTATGGCAAAATTGATCAATATTTTGTAAACGATAAAATTTTAGTGGAACGCAAGTATAAACTCACTACTATTTATAGGGGTTATTATTATCAAATTTGGACACAGTTTTTGGCAATGGAGGAAATGGGATATGAAGTAAAAGAATTGTATTTTCATTCAATCTCCAATAATCAACGCATTTCGATTGCCAAACCTAAACCAGAGGAAATAATCGAATTAAAAAATCATATCAAAAAAATTGCTCGATTTGATTTTGAACAAAAAATAAATGTTAATCCCGAAAAGTGCAAACGTTGTATTTACGCTGCACTTTGCGATAAAACCGATTTGGACCATGTTTACGCATAAAGATATACAAAACCGTAGTTTGTTTGTGATTAATGGTATGGAACACCAAAGTTTAAAGGTTTCGGCAGGTAGATTATTGTTGGAGGACACCAAAACCAATAAGGCAATTACCAAATTGCCTTTCCCTAAAATTATGGCATTATTAATTGTTGGACATACCACTATCACTACCGCTTTAATTGAGCATTGCAACAAAAACGGAATTCCTTTGGTGGTGATGAAACCCAATTTTCGTCCGGTTTTTTATTTCGGAAACATGGCAGAAGCTAATTTTTTATTGCGTAAAAAACAATTTGAAGAAACTAAAGGTAATTTAGCTATTGCACAACACTTAATTGCTAACAAAACTAATAATCAGTTGGAATTGCTAAAAAAAACTCGCGAAAAATCCGATGCAGTAACTCTTGCTGTAAAGCAGTTAAATAATAGTTTAAATGCTATTACATTAGTAAACGATTACAGAGAATTAATGGGTATTGAGGGTAAAAATGCTAAATTATTTTTTGGAGCTTATTTTGAGTTTACCGATTGGAAAGGAAGGTTTCCAAGAGTTAAAACGGATACTTTAAACGCTATATTGGATATTGGCTATACCATGTTATTTAATTATATCGAGTGTAATACGCGTTTATTTGGTTTTGATCCCTACATGGGTGTATATCATCAATTATGGTTTAGGCGGAAAAGTTTAATTTGCGATTTAATGGAACCATTTAGGTGTATTATCGATCATCAAATTCGTAAAGCTATAAAATACGGTACTTTTAAACCAACGGATTTCGAGTTACATAAAAATGCTTTTTATCTAAAATCGGATAAACGTAAAGTATATACTCAAACTTTTTTCGAGGCTATTATTCAGCATAAATCCACTATTTACCAATACATTCAACAATATTATCGTTGTTTTATGGGACGAAAAAGTATAGAAAATTATCCCGATTTTAACTACTAAAACCACTATTTATGCAAAATGTAATTATAATAACTTACGATATTACCAACAATAAAACACGTACTCGATTTTCTAAATTTTTAGAGAAATATGGAGTAAGAGTTCAGTTTTCGGTATTTGAAATCCAAAATTCTAAACGTATTTTAGATATAGTTCAAAGCCAGATTGAACAAAAATTTAAAAAACAATTTGAACCAGGCGACAGCATTTATTTGTTTAAAGCCAATCATGATGATACCGTTAGATACGGAAGCGCGGGCTTAATCGACAAAGATTTGATTTTTATATAGCAAACCTTAGCCTGTTTAAATATTATAAAATCAAATTTTATTTTCTAAAACTTTTATTATCAAGTAATTAAAAACTTAGTGTCAATTTTTTATAAAAAAGGGGAGGGTAAATTATTTCAAAATTATTTTCCAAACTCCTTGATTTCAAACACTTTTATTGTACTTTTGTACTCACTAGAGCCAATTAAGGCTTTTAAATTTCTACTATTGTAGATTTGAAAGCGTAAATTTTGTTAGAAACTCGCCAATTAAGGCTTTTAAATTTCTACTATTGTAGATGTAATATTGTCGCGTTGTTCTTTAGTTAGCCAATTAAGGCTTTTAAATTTCTACTATTGTAGATACTACTTTTCCCCATCTACCTCCTATGCCAATTAAGGCTTTTAAATTTCTACTATTGTAGATAACGGATACATAAACGGTTTTTTATCCTTGCCAATTAAGGCTTTTAAATTTCTACTATTGTAGATATAAAGCTGGGGGCGGTGCTAGTGGTAGCCAATTAAGGCTTTTAAATTTCTACTATTGTAGATACTGTAGAATTTATAATATGGTGGTTAAGCCAATTAAGGCTTTTAAATTTCTACTATTGTAGATGAAATGATGCTTTAGAACTTCAAAGCGGCCAATTAAGGCTTTTAAATTTCTACTATTGTAGATCTATGCTACATTGATGCAAATATTACGCCAATTAAGGCTTTTAAATTTCTACTATTGTAGATTTTACAGAATGAATGAAATTAAATTTTTGCCAATTAAGGCTTTTAAATTTCTACTATTGTAGATTGGATCTCCTTTAATTACAGCAGTTGCTGGCCAATTAAGGCTTTTAAATTTCTACTATTGTAGATTTACAGCGCGTAACTCTGGAATAGTTAGCCAATTAAGGCTTTTAAATTTCTACTATTGTAGATGAATTAGGTTGGAATAGTTTAAAAAAAGGCCAATTAAGGCTTTTAAATTTCTACTATTGTAGATGATTTGCCAGTAATTGTTAGCGAAAGTGCCAATTAAGGCTTTTAAATTTCTACTATTGTAGATATTGCTTCTTGTATTTTCTTATCCACTAGCCAATTAAGGCTTTTAAATTTCTACTATTGTAGATAAAACGAAGATAAAGAGTTTAAAGCTTGCCAATTAAGGCTTTTAAATTTCTACTATTGTAGATTTGAACAATTCTTTATTTTCCATAGGCCAATTAAGGCTTTTAAATTTCTACTATTGTAGATCGAAAATCCCGAATTATTATGAAAGTAGCCAATTAAGGCTTTTAAATTTCTACTATTGTAGATTTATAACACTCTTGTTTCTCTCTAATTGCCAATTAAGGCTTTTAAATTTCTACTATTGTAGATTCTGTCTTTCAGATATTTCTGATGGTTGCCAATTAAGGCTTTTAAATTTCTACTATTGTAGATCCTTGTTCAAAAAGCTGTATTATTTCGCCAATTAAGGCTTTTAAATTTCTACTATTGTAGATATCTAATTGGTCGTTGATTTCCTTTAAGCCAATTAAGGCTTTTAAATTTCTACTATTGTAGATAGCCACTACTGCAATGCTTAATGCTATGCCAATTAAGGCTTTTAAATTTCTACTATTGTAGATGTATGGTAACTTCATTGCTTTCACAATGCCAATTAAGGCTTTTAAATTTCTACTATTGTAGATAAAAGAATTTAGATAAAGATTGTGTTGCCAATTAAGGCTTTTAAATTTCTACTATTGTAGATTATAAATAATTTAGATAATAAGGTTTATGCCAATTAAGGCTTTTAAATTTCTACTATTGTAGATACTAGAAAAGGTCAAAAAACTACTATAGTGCCAATTAAGGCTTTTAAATTTCTACTATTGTAGATAAAGAAGTAAGAAAAGAGATCAGGAATTTGCCAATTAAGGCTTTTAAATTTCTACTATTGTAGATACAAATATTCCATACACCATTTGAACGGCCAATTAAGGCTTTTAAATTTCTACTATTGTAGATTTGAGGAATAAAACTGTATCTTTTCCAGCCAATTAAGGCTTTTAAATTTCTACTATTGTAGATCTCCGAAATCTAAATCAAATGTTGATGCAGCCAATTAAGGCTTTTAAATTTCTACTATTGTAGATCGTCGCCTGTTAATATTTTATTTTGAGAAGCCAATTAAGGCTTTTAAATTTCTACTATTGTAGATCAAAGCTACGGCAAAAACAATGATTAAGCCAATTAAGGCTTTTAAATTTCTACTATTGTAGATCGTGGCAAAGCATGGACAAATCCACAGCCAATTAAGGCTTTTAAATTTCTACTATTGTAGATGGGCACAAATATTTACCGGATTATGATTGCCAATTAAGGCTTTTAAATTTCTACTATTGTAGATCCTTGTATTGCTTTATGGGTTAAACTTGCCAATTAAGGCTTTTAAATTTCTACTATTGTAGATTTTGGTTTCCTACAAAGATAATATTTTGCCAATTAAGGCTTTTAAATTTCTACTATTGTAGATGCCTTATATGTTCGCTATATTCCAACTTGCCAATTAAGGCTTTTAAATTTCTACTATTGTAGATGCGCAAATAGGTTGGAAATCAACTGCCCAGCCAATTAAGGCTTTTAAATTTCTACTATTGTAGATTAGGATATAATCAATACTTTCTTCATTGCCAATTAAGGCTTTTAAATTTCTACTATTGTAGATGACAAGAAAACAGCTGGAATGCTGATGCCAATTAAGGCTTTTAAATTTCTACTATTGTAGATTCAACACTACCTACGAAAGGAGATTGACGCCAATTAAGTCTTTTAAATTTCTGTTATTATTAAGTTTAATTTAAAAAAAGTAGTTCGTTAATTTCGTTGTTGTTCCAGTAATTAAGCAATTGGATGCTTTGGTTTTGTATGGGGATTTTAAAATACCAAT
>JACCEC010774578.1_pt1 | contig 12899 bp, 9 predicted proteins | sample 7450121 | NCBI WGS metagenome assembly JACCEC01 (sample SAMN15323455, study PRJNA562643) | freshwater metagenome | isolation source: river surface water | place: USA:Blue River Watershed | collected 2017-08-18 | reverse complement strand
TCGCAGTCTTGCGGCTCAAAGCCAAGCAGCTTGCTGCATTCGCACCACCGACAGATCAGCTGTTTCCTGAACCTGGTGGCACACCAGCAGATTACCGCCGACTGCTCGAACTGTTGATGGCGCGCCTCGGACCCGAAGCGATATGTTTGCCCGCACCGGCGTCAGATCATCGTCCTGAAATCGCCAACCAATGGCGAGTAAGCAGCGAAGCGCAACAAAAAATACTGGCTGATACAGGCGTGCGATTTGCCGAGCGACCTTTCTGGTTGTTGGAGCAACCACTGGCACTGACATTACGTGGACATCGACCTTTTTATGGTTCGGCATTGCATTTGCTCAGTGGGCCGGAACGCATTGAAGCAGGCTGGTGGGATGGCGATCTTGCGATGCGCGATTACTTTGTTGCGCAAGGTGAGGAGGGCGCGTGCTACTGGATTTACCGCGAGCGAGATGTCGATCAGGCGCAGTGGTTTTTGCACGGCCTGTTTGCATGAGCCATGATGCCTGCTGCTTCCTCCCTACCGGCCTACGCTGAACTCCAGTGCGCATCCAACTTCAGTTTTTTGCACGGTGCTTCACATCCAGAACAGCTGGTTGCACGGGCGGCAGCGCTGGGTTATAGCGCGCTGGCCATCACGGATGAGTGCTCGCTGGCTGGCGTTGTGCGGGCACATGTCGAGGCAAAGCGGCATCAGCTGCCACTGATTGTCGGCAGTCAGTTTCGCGTTCATACAGAAGAGGGTGATTGCCTGACGCTGATTGCACTGGTGATGAATCGCGAAGGCTACGGCAATCTGTGCGAACTGGTCACGCTGGCACGAAGCAGGGCAGCGAAGGGAGATTACCGCCTGACGCTGACTGATTTCACTCATCCTGAGCATCAATATCGTCATCTACGTACCTTGCCCGATTGCCTTTTGCTGCTGACACCCGACTATGGCATCAATGCGACCCAATTACATCGTCAGGCCAATTGGCTGAAATCTACCTTCGGCACGCGTGCGTATCTTGCCCTCAGCTTGCTCTATCGCGGGCAGGATGAGCAGCACAAGCGCATCGTGATGCAAACATCTGTCGTGCACTCGCTTGGCGTTGTAGCCACTGGTGATGTCTGCATGCATATTCGTTCACGCAAGCCCTTGCAGGACGTACTTGCGTCCATACGACTTGGCAAACCCGTAGCGCAATGCGGTCATACCCTTTTTCCGAATGCGGAAAGGCATTTGCGCTCGCGCCTGCGCTTAGCCAATATTTATCCGCATGAGACATTGCACGCGACTACGCTGCTTGCAGCGCAGTGTCAGTTTTCTCTTGATACGCTACGCTATGAATATCCGGATGAACTTGTCCCGCAGGGTCAGACACCGACAAGCTATCTGCGTGAACAAACCTGGGCTGGCGCACATCGTCGTTTTCCGTCAGGCATACCGGCCAATGTACAGCAGCAAATCGAACATGAACTCGCACTGATTGCAGAGCTGGCCTATGAGCCTTATTTCCTGACGGTGTATGACATCGTCAGTTTTGCCCGGCATCGTCATATTCTGTGTCAAGGTCGTGGCTCGGCGGCCAACTCGGCCGTCTGCTACTGCTTGGGCATTACTGAAGTCGATCCCGCCCGCAGCAGCCTGCTGTTTGAACGCTTCATATCAAAAGAGCGCAATGAGCCCCCCGATATCGATGTCGATTTCGAACATCAGCGCCGAGAAGAAGTTATTCAATACATTTATGAAAAATACGGTCGTCAGCGAGCTGCTCTGACTGGTGTTGTCATTACTTACCGGGGACGCAGTGCATTGCGCGACGCAGGCAAGGCCTTGGGCGTAGATTTGTCCATCGTCGATAGGCTGTCGCAATCCTATCGCCGATGGGATAGTGAGAAGGGTCTGGAAGACGTTTTTATTGAATGCGGTATGGACCCTGCATCTTCTATCGCGCAATCATGGCAGAAAATCGCTGCTGACCTGATAGGTTTTCCTCGTCACTTATCGCAGCACCCCGGTGGATTTGTCATTGCACGTGACAAGCTCTCCCGCCTGGTTCCTATCGAAAAAGCCACTATGCCAGGACGTAGTGTCGTGCAATGGGACAAGGATGATCTCGATGCACTGGGTCTGCTGAAAATCGATATTCTCGCGCTGGGTATGCTCTCCGCGCTACGTCGCAGTTTCGAACTGATCTCGGGACAACTAGGCGAGCCTTTCGAACTGCAGGACATTCCCGCAGAAGATGCCGCAACTTACGCGATGATCAGCAAGGCCGACACGGTGGGCGTGTTCCAGATCGAGAGTCGTGCGCAAATGAGCATGTTGCCTCGTCTGCAGCCACGTACTTTTTACGATCTGGTGATTGAAGTGGCCATCATACGACCCGGTCCGATACAAGGCGGCATGATCCATCCTTATTTGCGACGCCGACAAGGTCTTGAAGCGATAACCTATCCGAGCGCTGATATGGAAACAGCACTCTCGCGTACCTTGGGTGTGCCTATTTTTCAGGAGCAGGTGATGCAGATCGCCATGCTTGCCGCCGGTTTTTCTGCAGGGGAGGCCGATCAGCTACGCCGCGCGATGGCCGCATGGAAGCGCAAGGGTGGTCTGGAAAAATTTCATGACCGTTTGATACAAGGTATGCTGGCACGCGGCTATACCGCCGAATTTGCCGCATCCATTTATAGCCAGATACAGGGCTTTGCCGAATATGGTTTTCCCGAAAGTCATGCAGCAAGCTTTGCACTGCTCGCCTACGCCAGCGCCTGGCTGAAATGTCATCATCCGGCAGCTTTTCTGGCCGCCCTGCTCAACAGCCAGCCCATGGGATTCTATACACCTTCCCAACTCGTTCAGGATGCACAAAGACACGGCGTTGAAGTACGTGCAGTTGATATAGTCACCAGCAAGTGGGAAGCGGCCATTGAAATCAATCAGCCAGCATCGCCCGCAGTACGGCTGGGATTGAATCTGGTTCGCGGGCTATCGCAGGAAGCCGGATGGCGTATCGAAGAGGCACGCGCCATCCGGCAATTTGATGATCTGCCAGATCTCGCACTCAGAGCCAATCTGTCCTCGAGTGACATGCAGGCACTGGCCGCAGCCAATGCGCTGCGCAGTTTGGCGGGGCATCGTCATGAAGCTCTGTGGCATGCCTCTGCAGCCGCGCCGGACAAGGCGTTGCTGAAAGCTGCACCACCTGCCATCGATAGCATTACCTTGCCTGCGCCGACAGACATACAGGAGGTTATCAATGATTATCGAATGCTGAGTTTGAGCTTAGGCAAGCACCCGCTGTCCTTTTTGCGTCAGCACTTGTCGTCGCAACGATTTCTGCCAGCGGCGACTCTTGATACGTTTGCACAAGGTCAGTTTGCGCGCGCCTGCGGGATCGTCACCCTGCGCCAACGACCGGCGACGGCCAAGGGAACCGTGTTTGTAACACTGGAAGATGAAACAGGGGTCGTCAATGTGATTGTTTGGCCAAGCTTGGTCAGCCGACAACGAAGAGAATTGTTGAATTCCGGATTATTGGGCGTTTATGGAATATGGCAGAAAGAAAACAATGTGCACCATTTGATCGCTAAACGGCTAGTCGACCTTTCTGACTTGTTAGTCGAATTTAGGAAACGCAGCAGAGATTTCTCATGAATAGCGACTTGTCCAATTAGTCTGAAATAGTTTGGTGCTCAAAAATACAAAGAAATCATGAATTATTTTGATGCAGCGGTGTAAATCTGAAGTGTCTCATCGAAAAAACCAATTTTTAATATTCAATCGAAAAATTTCAAGAACTATCAGCTGGGAAAGGTTACCAAGACCGCAAGTATAAAATGATCAAACCGAATGTCGTGACGAATCAGAATTCTTTGAATTCCAGTTCGGAATTTGCACCCAATGAGGAGTAGAAAAATATTTCATCAACATCTAGCAACTAAGAAAGAGACTTGATAATCATGAGCTTAAGTACCAATTTTTCAATAAACCAGCATTCGGATGCAGAAAATGCGGTTCGTAAAAATGATATTGGGTCGCCCGATAAAAAGATGCCAGGAGCGCCGCCTTCGAAGAAACATCGCTCGCAGCCAGTTATCCGTACGCCTGAAAAAAAGAAAGATGCATTGCCAGAACTGAAGCTGCATGAGCTTCCAAAGCCTGACCAAGCAATCTTTGATAATTTCAAATCGCCGGTTGGTTCAATTTCGCTTCGCGGTCGTTTGTTGAAATCTCCAACTGATGCAAGTGACTCGCCAAATTCAGCGCGGTCGCCTCAATCGCCAAGGTCGCCGCGCAATGAGTATGAGAGCATGTCCAGCCGTCGGCATCGCATTGATTCGCCCAGGTCCAACCGTACCGGTCAGCAGCAAGCATCCGCACTTGTCTCTTCCCCGACCTTGACCACAACGAAGACAGTAACGCAAACGGTGACGCAAACTGCGACTTCTTCCGCGTCAACAAGCAGTGCCTCAGATACTTTTAGCGTCAATATAAATGCGCCAAGCTCTCCGACCAGGGACGCCTCGTCATTCACGGTTGCGCGACAGCGTATGAGCTCACCCCCGACGACCATCAGCCTGAACCAGCAGACGCCAGAGCAAATGAATGCCCTGGCAGACCTTTGGATACAACATCTGCTCGGATCCTTGGCCAGCACATCAAGCGGTCATGTGTCGCTTCTGACCGTTGCAAAAATTAATTCACTTGGTCGTACGGATGGCAAAGTTGTTGCATCATCTTTATCGCCGGCGCTGGGTGATCTGAAGATATCGGTGGACAAGCAGGGCAAGGTTTCATTAAGCAGCCTGCTGAACTCCATGCTGGCGAATCATCTTGGACAAAGTATTACGGGTAAAACCATTAAGACCATGCAAGCTACGGTCTTGCATGCGAACCCAAAGCTCGCGGCGATCAGTTTTGATGACATGATTGCAATGGACGATGATGGCAAGGGAGAAGAAGTGCGGCAACAGATGACTGATGCAGTTATTGGTCATGCCAGTGCTTGTGTTGATGTCGCTTTCGGTTCGTCGCGCAAAATTTCGGAATCGCATTTGCCTCAGGCATTGCTGGATTTCTGGAAGCTGCTGGATGCCAAACTCGTTAAAGAATCTGAGAAAAATCCTGCACTCACCGCCGAACAGATCCTAACAGCCCGCAAGAATCTCGGATTCGATCTACTCGTCACCCGACAAATGTTTCCCTTCGCGCTCAAGCCGGCCCAAGCAATGCCAGGCGCCGAGGTACAGTCAACTCGCGTAAGCGCAGACACCGCACTTCCGGTGTTGGCCACGACATTTGCCAACACCTTGTCTGCCGAATTTCACAAGGCATGGCCAGCATTTTTTGCAAATGCTATTGCCAGTTTCTAAGCTTGAGGTCTTCAAAGATGACCGAAGCCTATCCTTCGGTCATCTTTCCAGTACTTGGTTACCTTGACTTGGCGAAATAATGGATGAATAGGAAATGATCACGTCAGCGCTAGGAGATTTGTTTGTGCACGGCCAGATCCGTTGCGATATAAATTTTCTAGTAACTCGAAGACTTCATCTTTCGACAGTACATATCGTTCCATCAACACATCTTTCAAATGAATCATCCAGCCTCGATATTCGCCTATCACCTTAAGTGTTCGCGCGTACAGTTCGTCGGCTTTCTGTTCCAACTCACGAACGGACGCATCGGACGCGCCATCTCGTTTGAGCTGCCGATAATCCAGTTTGGATCGTGAATACATCGACAGCTGATTCACCATCATTTCGAGTTTTGTTGTGGCCTTCTGGATGTCATTTTGGCCGCCTACCGAAATGCCACGCGCGCCATAAAACAGCTCTTCAGCTGCTACGCCGCCATAGAGCTGCATGACATCCTGCTCCAGATCTTCCAACGTCTGCAGACCTGTATCTGGTACGGCTGAAAGAACATAGCCAAGTGCTCCAAGCTTGGAAACAGATTCAGTACTGATCTTCATCAACAGGGATTTTTCCTTGACATTGGCAAGCGACATTCCTGTCTTGAGAAGAGGGTCAATCTGCATGAAGAAATGTCCCAGCTCATGCAAGGCAACGCGCTCACGTTGCTTGTCTTTATCTGCGCTGGCTGCGCGGTCGGTCAGGCCGATGGCAGTACGCTCGAATGCTCGAATTAGCAGACCTGTATCAATCCTAGAGCCTTCCTCAATGGCGATCATGCTGGAGCGATCCACGACGTTTTCCAGCAGGGCAGGGGAGAGGTTGGCCGTCACCTCGGCCACGGCATCGAGGTCTAGATGCTCCCAAGCAATCACTTTCGCATCTTTGCGCCCCAAAAAGACGCGCAATAACTCACTACGTTCAGCTTTGTTCGGTAATCGAAAATTGATCTTTACGCTGAAGCGACGAAGCATGGCTTCATCCATCTCGCTATTGACATCGTCGAAATTGGACGCGACGACCCAGATAATCTCCCGGCCTTCTTCACTTTTGATACCGTCCAAAAGACCCAGCAGCGTATTGGCAGTGTCATCGTCCCATTTTCGCTCACCACGACCGCGAGGCATGAACAGTGATTGCCCCTCGTCGAGGAAAATCATGCAGCGCCCCTGTGCGCAGGCTTTTTTATAAATAGCATTGAGCGTTTTGGAGCCACCGCCAACCAGACCCGATTCCAGACTAGCGCCCGATGATTGTATGAGCGGAATGTTAAGCTGCCGGGCAAGGTAGCCGGCGAGCTTGGTCTTGCCGGTTCCGGCCGGGCCAGTCAGCATGACATTGAATGGCTTGTCGATGTTATGTGACTTGTAAACGGGGCGGTTGTGAATCATGGATTCCAGATGTCTCACTTCGCGCTTGATATCGTCCATGCCAATCAAATCATCGAGACTTCCGTGCAATTCCCCAGGCGGTGTGACCTTGATACCAGACATCATGCCCGGCATACCTTTTTTCAAGCCAATGAGAATCAGCACGAGCAAAAGCAAGCCCACAAAATTTCGGGATCCAAAGGCAAGCAGTCTATCCCAAAAATTTTCCTCTTCGGGCGATTCATGCAGCACCTGATCGTGTAACGCGAGCCACTCAGGCTGCGCTATCGCATAGGGAATACCATGTCGCAAAAGCACTTCGCGTTCCAGATTCACGTGCGTGTTACTGGGTACTTTGACGGAAATGATCTGGGCTTGATCTTTGTATTTGATGAGGTAACGGGGAAAGTCGCTCAGGGGCTGTGCCAGCAGTAGATACTCCAGAGCGTCCTGGCGCTCTGGAATTTGCGTAATGAGTGAAATATCCTGGCTGAATATTACGCTTGAGGCCTCTTTTTGATGAGGCGCACGTTGTATCGAAATAATAATTGCGCTCAACAGCAGCAAGCCGAAGAAGGCATTGCGTATCTGGGCATGCTTGAGCAGTTGCGTAAATGTCGTGAATTTAAGCATGGAGTCCGGAAAGAAGGGGGCATAGACATACAGGCGCTGGTCCATGGTCAGAATCCAGCGCGCGAGGTAGGACAAATACTGCACTGCTAAGTTGCCGCATTGAAGAAATTTGATCGTGAAAAAAGATTACACCAGACCGAGTATGCGTCCCAACTCGGCCACATAGGGTGTGTCTCGCAAGATTTCCCCCTCGATGCTGGCCGCCAGATCGTCAAGCGCATTGTGCGTACCCCGCAGTTGCTGGGCTACTTGGGGTGAATCCGAGGCGTTACTTATGAGCGTTTGCTTGAGTGCGTCTATCTCTGCCTTCAATGCCTCAACTCGTGAAGACGTGTCAGGTATCGATGCAAGTTCCTGTTCAATATCAGAAAGCAGATTCTGAATTCGTTCAAGACTGAAGGGCAGTGATGTTGGCTTGGAATCTGCACTCATGACTAGCACCTCTTGAAAGACTGTGTATGAATGCTGACAAGATCGCAAAGGAAGTGTTTGATCTTGGTTAAATCCCCGCCTGGTGTCAACCAGGCCTTATTGAAAGGATTCTATGTCGATAAGAGAATATTGCAATCTCAACGTCATTTGCTGTGAGGCCGACGCGCCAATCGCGGAAGTGGCAATGCTGATGCGTAAGCACCATGTGGGTGATGTAATTGTCGTTGATAATCAACACGAGAGTGCGCGCATACCGATTGGCATCATTACCGATCGCGACATTCTGATCGAAACTATTGCGCTCGATATCGAAGCGAAATTGTTTACAGCATCCGACCTAATGAGCGCTCCTGTGACCACCGTTCAGGAGGATGCCAAGGTTGTTGAGGCACTGGCAATCATGCGCGGCAAGCGTATCCGCCGATTGCCCGTGGTCACGCGCGCGGGGACTTTGTTCGGCATGGTAACGACGGATGATTTTGTGAACCTGCTGGCGGCCGAACTTTCCATGATTGCCGGATTGATAGTTGAGCAGACGATCACCGAGGGTCGTCTGCGCAAGTGATGGGTCTCTTAGCTTTGTGCAGTCGCAAGGAGGCCGCTCCGGTCGGGACTATCGTGATCATGTAACACACCCCCTTCAACCGCTTTATGCACTTTTCATAACGGAGTCAACATGGCACGCAATCTTGTGCGCACTTCACCCTTTGCCGACATCTCGCGTTTTGACCCTTTTCGACTTGATCCCTTGCGGAGCATTGATGAGCTAATGCGCGACCTCACCATGCTGCCGACGCTCGGTGGCCTGGAAACTGAAACGGGCATTCGGCTGGATGTGGAAGAAACTGAGCAGGACTTTATGGTCAAGGCTGACTTGCCGGGCATGAAAAAGGAGGACATCAAGGTAGCTATTGACGGCAATCTGGTTACCATTGAGGCTCAGACGGCTAGCGAAACCGAAGAAAAATTGGCGGGCAGACTGGTGCGGCGCGAGCGCTACGCTGGGCAGCAATACAGACGATTCAGTCTGCCACAGGATATTGACGATAAAGCTGCTGCGGCAAGCTATGACAACGGTGTCCTGTCATTGAAGCTCCCCAAAAAATCCGGCAGCGTTGGAAAGACGCTGGCAATTAAATAGGGCTCGGACCGGCACATGCTTGTCAAATGGCCGCGTCTGGCAGCAAGAGGGATGCGGTCATTTGGCGCGTGCGTGCCGGGCGTTTTACTTGGCTGTATGCCAGTTTCAGCACCGTATATTATTTTACATAATACAAATTATGCGGTTTAAATGGGTAGATGGCTCCGGTGAGTTCGTCCCGGCGCAGGCCGGAACCCAGTGCCTTTGCTTGCATGCCTGGAGCGCCAACTAGCGTGGCACCCAGCCACCGCACACTGGAAATATTTGCCCGACAAAACAGTCTGCATGGGTGCTGGCCAGATAGGCCACGAACATCGCGTCTTCACGCGCGCTAATAAGCCGGCCCAAAGGCACCTCGCGTCTCAGCCTTTCCTTGAATGCTGGATTGGCCTGTACCTCAGGTGGGAAATACGTAGGGTTGTCGACAAAGTTTTGGGCAATCGCATTGATCTGTATCCCCGAGGCTGCCAGCTCGACACCTACGGCCTGTATGTAAGCCAATTGCGCGCCGCGTGCGGCACTGTAGGTTGATGCGCGTTTGATCCCACGGAGCGCTGACGCACTGCCAATCAGAATAATTTTCCCGCTGCCCCTTGCACGCATCTGCGGCAGTACTGCACGAACCAGTCGCGGCAAGGGATCAACCATGTACGAAAAGGCCTGGCGCCATTCATCCTCGCCGGCATCGGCTGCGGGCGTTGAAGGTGCAGCCACCCCCAGATTGGCAATCAAGATGTCAGTTTGGCCGACCTCTGCCACGAGAGCTGCGGGTCGATCGATCGCCTCCAGCGAGCCGCTGTCGGCGATAACGGATGCGCCTAGCTCGCGGAAAACTTCCACTAAGACGGGGCCCATAAAACTATTTGCCTGAGTAATGAGCACGCGCTTGTCCGAAAAATCCAATGGGTTCATGTTTGTCCTCATGAGCAGATTAATTAGGATTGGCAGACGTTCTTTGCATTGCCGGCCGGTTGCAGCCGATGATATCCCATCCATTTGCGTGAGCTCACTATGGCATCGCTCACAAGTACGTAGGATCATTTTTCACTGATCATGCCTGCGGCCTTAGGATGAAAATTCTCGTTGCGCACAACCGCTACCTGTATCGGGGTGGCGAGGATACCGTGGTCGATGCCGAAGTCAATCTGCTTCGGCAGCGCGGTCATCAAGTTTGGGTGTACAGCCGCGACAATACGGAACTCCAGTATCTGACGCCATTCAACGCAGCGAAAACGACCTTTTGGTCGCGGCAAACGGTGCAAGAGCTGCAAAAACTTCACCAGCAGTATTCACCTGACTTGATTCATGCGCATAACACCTTTCCGCTGATTTCACCCTCGCTCTACGGCGTCGCAAATAAGCTCAGGATTCCTGTCGTACAGACCCTTCATAATTTTCGGCTCGTGTGTCCCCAGGCGATGCTGCTGCGCGAGGGCAAGCATTGCGAAGAATGTGTAGGCAAGCTGCCCTGGCGCGCCATCGTCCACCGATGTTATCGACAATCCTTGCCACAAACAGCACTGACGTCAACCATGCTGATGGTGCAGCGCATGAGAGGCATATGGCATCAACAGGTCAGTCGTTTCATTGTCCTTAATCAGCTATGCCGCGAGATCTTTGTACGCGGTGGTCTGCCGATGGACAAGCTGCGTATCAAGCCCAATTTTGTGGAATCAACCGAAGAACCTCAATGGCAGCATCGCCAAGGTGGCCTGTTCATAGGGCGGCTGTCCACAGAAAAAGGTATAGCCGTGCTCATCAATGCACTCAATAAACTACCGGACCGTATCATCGATGTCTTTGGCAAGGGACCACTTCAGGCCTTGGTCGAAGCCTCGCCTCGTTTGCGTTATGGCGGCTTTCAGTCCTCGGACGTGCTGCGCCAAAAGCTCAACGACGCAGCGTATCTGGTCATGCCGAGCACGGGCATGGAAAGTTTTGGTCTGGTTGCGATTGAAGCCTTCGCGCGTGGTACACCTGTGATTGGCACGCGCCATGGTGGCTTGCGCGAGCTCATCCGTCATGGTCAGAACGGTTTGCTTGTGCCACCCAATGATGCAAACGCACTGGCATCAGCGATTGCGTACGCCGAAACTCATCCGGATCAGATGCGGCGCATGGGTATGGCCGCGCGCAAGAACTATCTCACTTCTTATACGCCCGAGCGCAATTATGAGCAACTCATACAGATCTACCATGAAGCAGTGAACCCCGCTACCCTGCCCCTGACAAACAATCTGACCCATGCTGAAACTCGCCATAGTCGTCAATGAACCACCGCCCTATCGCATTCCTGTCTTTAATCTAATTGCCCGCAATCCCGAGATCAGCCTGCAAGTCATTTTCTGCTGCCGCCGCGAGCCCAATCGCCTGTGGGATCTGCCGCCCGTCGCGTTTGATCATGTTTTTCTGCGGGAGCGCATCAGAACGGTGAACGGGCGCTATATCCATAACAATCCCGATGTATTGTTGGCGCTCTCGCGATTCAGGCCCGATGTAGTGCTGGGAAATGGTTTCAATCCCACCCATCTCTATGCGTTTGCATGGACACGTCTGATGCGACGCGCATATATCGCGATGACAGATGGCACGCTGCAATCGGAACAATCACTGAGTGCCTTGCATGTAGGCCTGCGTCGCTACGTGTATCAGCGTACGGGGGCTTTTATCGCAGCCAGCCAGGGAGGATTGGCGCTCTACCGAAGCTACCAGGTGCCCCCCGCGCGCTGCTTTCGGTCCTGCCTTGCAGTGGACAACACACGCTTTCAGCCTCGAGAGCCCGGGGCCGGGAAAATCTGGGATTTCATCGTTTCAGGCAGACTTGAAGCTGGCAAGCATCCTGAATTTGCGATGGACGTTGCGTTGCAATGCGCCCAAAGGCTGGGCCGCCGGCTGACGCTGCTGTTTGTAGGCTCGGGCAGCGAAGAAGCTGCGCTTCGCGCGCGCGCAAGGACACTGGATCATCAGCTTTCTGTGCATTTCTATGGCTTTGCTACTCAGGCTGAGCTGCCTGATCTGTATCGCTCAGCGAAGATTTTTCTTTTTCCCACCCGCGCTGATGTCTGGGGCGTGGTGGCCAACGAAGCCTGTGCCGCTGGCTTGCCTGTGCTTGTTTCACCGTATGCCGGTGTGGTTGGTGAGCTGATCGTTGACGAACACAATGGTTACGTGCGCCCACTGGATATTCAGGCCTGGACGGATTGTGCGCTCAAGCTGCTGGAAAATTCAGATCGATTACAGGCAATGGGTGAGCGTTCTTTACTACTGGTGAAGCCGTATTCTTTCGAATCGGCTGCCGAAGGTATCATTGATGCCGCCAAGGCAGCGCATGACTTCAGTGCTGACTACGCGTCGGTGAGACGACCCGTCTGATAATCATGAATCGCCTGCTCGATTTCAGCGACGGTATTCATCACAAACGGACCGTACTGAACAATAGGCTCACCCAAAGGCCGACCCGACAGCAACAAAAAGCGCGCACCCTCATCACCAGCGACAAATTCAACATGGTCGCCATCGGTGAGTATCGCTGCGCTATGAGTGGCTAGCATCGTTTCACTGCCTGCGAGTCGCAAATTGCCCTCAAAGAGGTAGGCCATCGCATTGTGACCTCGCGTCATCCGTTGACTGAAGGTGGCGAGTGCAGGCAGGGAGACATCAAGGTACAAGGGTTCTGTGGAAAGGCCGTTGATCGGTACCGCCAGATTGACTTCATCGGTTTTCAAATGACCAGCAATGACCTTGACCTGACCGCCAGCCTGCAAATCATGTACCGGAATCTCCTCGGGTGGAATGTCACGGTAGCCAGCCGGTTTCATTTTTTCTTTTGCGGGCAGATTGATCCATAACTGAAAGCCACGCATGCGCCCTTCTTCCTGTTGCGGCATCTCGGAATGAATGATGCCGCGACCAGCGGTCATCCACT
>JACCEC011950564.1_pt1 | contig 12908 bp, 9 predicted proteins | sample 7450121 | NCBI WGS metagenome assembly JACCEC01 (sample SAMN15323455, study PRJNA562643) | freshwater metagenome | isolation source: river surface water | place: USA:Blue River Watershed | collected 2017-08-18 | reverse complement strand
GCGAGGAAAGGATCTTTGTCGGTCGGGGCGGACGAGGCGGTCATGAGAGTTCCGATGGCATTCTTGACGCACGCAAGATATTGCACTTACACTCGAATCCGATGCATTATAAATTCATTATCCAAAAACACCAATGTCAGGGGGAGACGGCATCGGGCATCCGGAGTCCGGGCGCTGCGTCCGAGCTCTTGGCAGGAGTTCAGGCCGGCCTGAATGCTGCCGGAGTGCATCCTCACCTCCCCCGACACCTGCTGAGCGTACGCCCTGAAGCACGGCGCCTTTCAACCGACCCGAATCCATCATGACTCTCTTCCTGAACAACTACCTGAACGGCGAATGGCAAGCCGCCTCGTCGCCCGTGCATACGCTGACCGATCCCGTGACCGGCGAGGCGCTGGCCACGACCGGCGGCGCGGCCGCGGGGCTGTCGGACGCTTTCGCCTACGCACGCCGTGAGGGCGGACCCGCGCTGCAGGCGATGAGCTATGCGCAGCGCGCGGCGATGCTCGCCGACGCGATGAAGCTCATGCAGGCCAAAAAGGACGAGTACTACGCGATCTCGCTCGCCAACTCGGGCACCACGAAAACCGATTCAGCGGTCGATATCGAGGGCGGCCTGTTCACGCTCGGCTATTACGCGAAACTCGGTGCAGCACTCGGCGACGCGCATACGCTGCGCGACGGTGCAGCCGGCATCCTGTCGAAAGATCAGTTATTCCAGTCGCAGCACCTGATGGTGCCGATACGCGGGCTGGCGTTGTTCATCAATGCATTCAATTTTCCGGCATGGGGCCTGTGGGAAAAAGCCGCACCCGCGCTGCTGTCCGGCGTGCCCGTGGTGGTGAAGCCCGCGACCGTGACCGCCTGGCTCACGCACCGCATGGTGGCCGATGTGATCGAGGCCGGAGTGCTGCCCAAAGGAGCGTTGTCCATCGTCTGCGGCAGTTCGGCCGGGCTGCTGGATGCGCTCACGCCCTTCGACGTGCTCTCATTCACGGGTTCGGCAGACACGGCGGCAACGCTGCGCAGCCATCCTTCACTTGCACGCGACTCCGTGCGCGCCAACATGGAAGCGGACAGCCTGAACGCGACGATGCTGGGCGAGGATGCGCAGCCCGGCTCGCCGGTGTTCGAGCTGTTTGTGGACAATCTCGTGAAAGACATGACTATCAAGAGCGGCCAGCGCTGCACCGCGCCGCGCCGCGCGCTGGTGCCGAAAGTGCTGATGCATGCGGTCGGTGAAGCAGTGGCGGGCCGGCTGGCGGCCATCCGCGTGGGCAATCCGCGCAATCCCGAGACCGGCATGGGCTCGCTGGTCAGTCGCGCCCAATTCGACAGCGCGCGAGAAGGTCTGGCCTTGCTGGCGGCTGAGGCCAGTGTGCTGTTCGATGGCGCAGCACAGCCACTGCTGGATGCCGATCCCAGCTCAGCGTGCATGGGCCCGACCCTGCTGGGCGTGCGCGATGCGGATGCAGCCACCGAAGTGCATCGTCATGAAGTGTTCGGCCCGGTGTCATCCCTGATTGGTTACCGGGATGCCGCGCATGCGATCGATATCGCGCATCGCGGCATGGGCTCACTGGTCGCATCCGTCTACAGCGCCGATAACGACTGGATGGCCAGTACCGCCGAAGCGCTCGCTGCATCGCACGGCCGCGTGCATGTCGTCAGCCCCGAGGTTGGCAAGACCCACACCGGCCATGGCAATGTGATGCCGGGCTCGGTTCATGGCGGCCCGGGCCGCGCAGGCGGTGGTGAGGAACTGGGCGGCTTGCGCGCGCTGGGCTTCTATCATCGCAAGAGCGCGATTCAGGCACCGGCCAGCGTGCTCGAAAGGCTGGGCGGACGCAGCACGGCACTGACCCTGTAAGCACGCTTTTCAGAAAAACCCGTTCAGAGCGCCAGCCATTGCCCGCGCTGGCGCGAACTAGAACAAGGGCAATAAAGGTACGGTTAGGCACGATAAGCCACAGCAACATACCGCAACACGCGGCACGGCATCCATCCCAATAAAACGCCGGCCGGAGGAGACATATTCATGGACACACCGCACCGGGCACTGCCCGAGCGCTTCAATTTCGCTCGCCATCTGCTGGCACTCAACGCAGGCCGCGCAGGCAAGCTCGCGTATCGCGACGATCATCGTGACATGACTTACGGCGAACTCGACCAGCGCGTCCGTCGCTTCGCGGCCGGCCTGCTCAGCCGCGGGCTGCAGCCCGAGCAGCGCATCCTGCTGGTGATGCAGGACACGGTGGACATGCCGGTCGCGTTCCTTGGCGCCCTGTTTGCTGGCATCGTGCCGGTGCCCGTGAACACCCTGCTGCCTGCGGATAACTATGCATACATGCTGAAACACAGCGATGCGAAGCTGGTCATCGTGTCCGCGCCGCTGCTGCCCGTGGTGAAAGATGCGCTTGCGCAGTCGCAGCGCGCGGTACCGGTCGTCGTAGCGGGCGGCGATCCGTCCTCCCGTGATGTCCATCGTTTTGATCAACTGCTCGCCACGGAACCGCTGCCCGTCGACGGACATGCAGACACCCACGCGGACCAGTTCGCGTTCTGGCTCTACTCCAGCGGATCGACCGGCCAGCCCAAGGGCGCGGTGCATTCGCATGCGAACTTGTACTGGACGGCAGAACTGTATGGCAAACCGGTGCTGGGCCTGCGCGAAGATGACTTCGTGTTCTCTGCGGCGAAGCTGTTCTTTGCCTACGGGCTGGGTAATGCGCTGACCTTTCCGTTGTCAGTGGGCGCGTCGGTGCTGCTGATGGCCGAGCGGCCGACCCCGGCCGCCGTGTTCGAGCGGCTGGTCACGCAACAGCCGACCGTGTTCTATGGCGTGCCCACGCTGTACGTGGCGATGCTGGCCGCGCCGGATTTCCCTGCTGCCTCGCAGCTGACGCTGCGCATCTGCGCGTCTGCCGGCGAGGCGCTGCCACGCGAGGTCGGTGAAAAATTCAGCGCACTCACCGGATCCGACATTCTCGACGGTCTGGGCTCGACCGAGATGCTGCATATCTTTTTGTCGAACCGCAGCGGTCACGTCCGTTATGGCACGACTGGTACACCGGTGCCTGGCTACGAGGTCGAGCTGCGCGATGAGCAGGGACAGCCCGTGCCGGTGGGCGAAGTCGGCGACCTGTACATCAAGGGGCCGAGTGCCGCGCACCTGTACTGGACAAGCCGTACGAAAACCACCGGCACCTTTCTCGGCGACTGGGTGAAGAGCGGCGACAAGTACGTGAAAGACGCGGACGGTTATTACACCTACGCCGGCCGCAGCGACGACATGCTGAAAGTCAGCGGCCAGTATGTGTCGCCGATCGAAGTGGAATCGGCGCTGATGGGGCATGAGGCGGTACTCGAATGCGCGGTCGTGGGCAAGCCGGATGGTCAGGGGCTGATCAAGACCATTGCCTATGTGGTGCTGCGCGATCCGCGTCAGGAAGCCGTGCACATTGACGCCGAGCTGAAAGCCTATGTGAAGACCCGTCTCGCGCCGTACAAGTATCCGCGCGAGATTCACTTCGTCAGCGACCTGCCCAAGACCGCGACCGGTAAGATTCAGCGCTTCCGGCTGCGCGAGCTCTGATCACGGATGCGCATCGAGATCGACTGGCGCAGGCGCACCACCTGCATCGAGCTGCAGTGGGTCGGAGTGAACGATCCGCAGGTACCGGTGATGGTGTTCCTGCACGAAGGACTCGGCTCGGTCGCGCTGTGGAAAGATTTTCCCGACCAGTTGTGCCGCACAATGGGACTGCGCGGGCTGGTGTACTCACGCCCCGGCTATGGGCGGTCCACACCGCGCGACGCGAACGAGCGCTGGGGCATGGACTTCATGCACCGGCAGGCCTTCGAGGTATTGCCCGCGGTGCTGCGGGCGCTGGACATTGATCACCCGTGGCTGTTCGGCCATAGCGATGGCGGCTCGATCAGTCTGTTGTATGCATCGCAGTATTCCGAGCGCTGCGCGGGCGCGATCGTCGTTGCGCCGCATATCTTCGTCGAAGACATCAGCATTGCCAGCATTGAGACAGCACGGGATGCTTACTTGCATGACGGACTTCGCGAGAAGCTCGCGCGTTATCACGATGACGTGGATTCGGCCTTCTTTGGCTGGAACGATGCCTGGCTCTCGCCGGCATTCCGTGACTGGTCGATCGTGACCGAGCTGGCGACGATACGCTGCCCCTTGCTGGCCGTGCAGGGCGAACACGATGAATACGGCACGATGGAGCAGGTGCTGGGCATACAGCGCAAGCTGCCGGCCACCATCGTGCTGCCGCTGCCGGACTGCGGCCATTCGCCGCACCGCGACCAGCCGCATCGGCTGACCGAGGCGGTGCAGGCATTCGTGGCGGCGCATCACCGCCGCTGATGGGTGCTCACCAGACTTGTGGCAACTGATTTGTGGCGACTGATGTCCGCGTGAGCGACACCTGCGCTTACTCAAAACCCTGCGCGCCGCTGGCAACTTTGCGTCTCAGCAGCGGCGATACGCGATACCGGTCCTCGCCGTATTCCGCACCGAGGTTCTGAAGCACGCGCAGCACCTTGTCGAGACCGATGCGCGCGGCCCAGGCCAGCGGGCCGAGCGGATAGTTGACGCCCTTCTGCATCGCGAGGTCTGCATCGGCAGCGCTGCACACGCCCTGATTCACCGCATCCGCAGCCTCGTTCGCCAGCATCGCCACGGTACGCATCACCGCCATGCCCGGCACATCGCGCAGCAGGGTCACGCGATAGCCGGCAGCCTGCAGCACACCCGCGATCGCATCGCGGGCCGCGACCGAGCACTGATCGGCGGCGGCGATCGCGACACGTGTCGTTTTTTCATAGTCGAGCGCCAGATCGATCAGCACCGTGTCAGGCTTGCCATGCTCTGCCGCGCGCAGCGTCGCGCTGCGCCCGTCGGTGCGGTACAGCGACGCGCCGTTCACGGTCAGCATGGGCGCATCAGCGATGCCGGATTCCGTCAGGCCGAACTCCCGGCCTGCAGCCGCGAGGCGCGCGGCGATGATGCCGCCGATCGCCGAGTTCTTGTTCAGTACCGGCTTGCCCGGATAGTCGCAATCCGGCATCTGCTGCGGCGCCGGCAGGACCGCGCCCTCGCCATACGGATAGAAGCCGCGTCCCGATTTGCGGCCGAGGTAACCGGCGTTCAGCAATTCCTTTTGCAGGATGGACGGCGTGAAGCGCGGGTCATGATGATAGGCATCAAACACGGATTGCGTGACCGCGTAATTCACGTCATGCCCGATCAGGTCCATCAGCTCGAAGGGGCCCATCCTGAAACCGCCGGTCTCGCGCATCAGCGCATCCAGCGATGCCGGATCGGCCGCCTGCTCCAGCAGCAGGCGCAAGGCCTCGGCATAGTAAGGCCGCGCGACGCGATTGACGATGAAGCCGGGCGTCGAGGTGGCACGCACCGGCAGCTTGCCCCAGGCCTGCGCGGTGGCGACGATGCAGTCGGCGACCGTGGGCGAGGTAGCGAGACCGCTGATCACTTCGACCAGCGCCATCAGCGGCACCGGGTTAAAGAAATGCATGCCGACCAGCCGTTGCGGATGCGCGAGTGTCGCGCCGATCGCGGTGATCGAGATCGATGAGGTATTCGTCGCCAGCACGCACTGCTCGCTCACCACCGACTCCAGCGACGCGAACAGCTGCTGTTTCGCATCGAGCTGCTCGACGATGGCCTCGATCACCAGCGCCGCGTTGCGGCAGTCGGCCAGCGCCGCGATCGGCTGCAGCCGCGCCGAAGCGGCCGCCGCCTGCTCCTCGCTCATCCGGCCTTTCTCGACCAGCGACGCATAGACCTTGCGCAGTGATGCGCAGGCCGCAGCGGCTGCGCCCTCGCGCGCATCAAACATAAGCACCGGATGACCGGCGGCTGCGGCCACCTGGGCGATGCCGGTTCCCATCGCGCCGGCGCCAATGACGCCGACCACGGCATTCGCCGGAATGACTGAAGACATGCTGCTTTCCTTTGGTATCGCGGCCTCTGCTGCCGGGGCCTGCGCGGTGTGCCGCAACGCGGCCGTTGAAGACAAGTCACCAACAAAGCCGGAGAAGATACCAGCTTTCATGCGCGCTACGTGAAAAGCTTGTCGTTGAAAACAGCCTTGCTGTACTACAATCTGCAAGCCCTGCCGGCAAGCGGGGCGCGCGTGAACCATCGCATCGCGTGTGTCGCGCTTGCCTGATTAGAAACCTACGACACCCTGAGGGGGAGACAATGAAAAAAACGTTTGCCAACAGCCTGTGCGGACTGCTGTTGCTGCTTCCGGCCGCGCTGGTATCGGCGCAGACGATCACGCTGAAGGTCCATCACTTCCTGCCGCCCGCGTCCACCGCGCACAAGAACTTCATCGTGCCCTGGTGCGAGAAGATCGCGAAAGAATCCGCCGGCAAGCTGAAGTGCCAGATCTATCCGTCGATGCAGATGGGCGGCTCCCCGCAGCAGTTGTTCGATCAGGCCAAGGATGGCGTGGCCGACATCATCTGGACCGTGCCCAGCTATCAGGCCGGCCGCTTCCCCGTGACCGAGGCTTTCGAGCTGCCCTTCATGGTGCGCGATTCCGAGCGCGCCAGCCGTGGCCTGTGGCACTACGCGATGAAGAATGCGATGGCCGAGTACAAGGGCGTCAAGCCCATCCTGTTCCACATGCATGATGGCTCGCTGCTGCACACGACGAAAAAACAAGTCAAGACGCTGGAAGACTTCAAAGGCATGAAGATCCGCGCACCGAACCGTCAGTCGTCGAAGATGGTGCAGGCGCTGGGCGCCACGCCGGTGCCGATGCCGCTGCCTCAGGCCGCCGAAGCGCTGTCCAAGGGCGTGATCGATGGCGCAATCATTCCGTGGGAAGTGATCCCATCGATGAAATTCGAAGAGATCACCAAGTTCCATACGGATGCAGGCGCGGGCGAGGCACAGATCTCGAACACGGCGTTCATCTTCGGCATGAATCAGGCGAAGTACGACAGCCTGCCGCCCGAGCTGAAGAAAGTGATCGATGCGAACAGCGGCCCCGAGCCCTCAGCCTGGGTAGGCAAGGTGTTCGTCGAGGATATCGTCCCCGGCAAGAAGTCCGCTGAGGTGCGCAAGAACACCTTCTATTCGCTGCCCACCGCCGAGGTCAAGCGCTGGGAAGCGGCGACCGCCAGCGTGACTGAGGAATGGGTGAAGGACATGACCGCCAAGGGCTTTGACGGCAAGCGCCTGCTGGACGAGGCCAGAGCCGCCTGCAAATAATCTGTCGGAACGGGGGCACCTGAGGTGCACCCCGGTTCATCCCGAAGGCCCGCGATGCCCATCGCGGGCCTTTGCATTGGTGGAGCGGGTCATCTCTGCGCTCAGACTCGCTGTCGCCGCCCTGGTGGTTCGATCTGATGCGCAATAGTGCATGGCTGACGCAGCGCGAACCGCATTCACGAGAGACATGCCCGGCACTTGTGTCACTCAGAATGTATCGCGTCACGCGACGGGTCGTGCCAACACATTCCTGCCATTGACCGACGAGGACACGATCGTCAGCGAGGCTGAGGTGACCTCATGGCCCCGGACACCGGACGGAAAACCCGGGCGGAGAACACCATGAAAATCCATATTTCGGCTACGCCGGAGCACACTTCTGCAAAGTGGTTTCAGCAGACTGTCCATGACAAGAAGACTGGTCAGTCCTGCGTTTACCTTTTCCAGCGAAGCGACACCAAATCCAGCTTGGGCCGCCTGATCAGCGACTTTGTAAAAAACATCAAACCAGCATCAGACAAGGTAAGTGATGAATTAAAAAAATACGTTTCATCGGAAAGCAGACTTGATACGAGCGTGTTCTCGAACGTAAAAAGCTCTGCACAGGCAGGAGGAAAGCACCGTCCGCTTCAGAAAAGCGCAAGTTCCTCGGAAAGCGAAAAATCAGCCCCCGGCACTCAAATCATCATCCATGAAGGCGAACGAAAAACGGAAGATGTCGTGCGGGAGAAGGGCCACTGGAACAAAACCATCGACGCTTTTTTCAAACCAAAGGGCGCCGGCTCAACGGGAGAAATGTCATCAACGCAAAGAAAGCTTAACAATGCAATACACTACGCCATCGACCTTGAGTCCGGTGTAGCAAGGCCGACCTCACAAAGCGAGCGCAAGGCGATGTCAGAACACATTCACACCTTTCTGATGCATACGCCATTTGAAGATGACAGCGAGTCGCTGAGCCGGCTTCAAAAACTCTATGCTGTGCTCACCGGCCCTAGCGCCCCTTCGCGCCCAGCTTGACCGCCACGCTCAGCCTCGCCGTTTCCAGCTCCGCAGAAAACACCGCCAGCAGCGTGGTGTTCACATTGCCCATCGCGGCCACAATCTTTTCGGCCCAGTCGCAGAATTCCCGCTTGTGCAGCGCCGACCAGCTGCCCGGCGCAGTCTTGCCGCCGATCTGACGCAGGGTCTCGATGATCTCGGCGAACAGGATCAGCCGCGCCTTGCGCGAGAGCCCGGGCATGCGCGCCAGCCGCAATGCGCGCCGGGTGGCGACGGTGAAATGCCCGTGCTCGGTGAGCTCGGCCACGATGTACGCGACCTCGCTGCCGAAGACTGTCAGCAGTTCTTCCTCTGCCGTTGTCGTGCGTTGCAGCACATCGCGCAATATGGCGGCCAGTGTCAGGTAAGGGTCAGGTTCGCTGCCCTCCTCCTGCAGGATGCGGACGAGCTCGGCACGATCCGGCACGTAGCACAGGCCGACATCGCCGGCCGGCGGTGCGACGGCAAATTTCTCTGCGCAGAAGGCGATGGCCTTGTCAGTCAGTCCCGTAAGCTTGGACATGTTTATTTTTCTGTTAACGCGTTCTCGCGACGCAGCACAGCTTAACCGATGCGGCGTCGCCGACCTCATTCAGCCGATGTAAACGCCGGACAGCAGGGCACTTGCAGGTTTTAGCAGTTCGCTAAGCTTTGCAAAAGCCGCTGCACTCGTCCAATATTAGCTCGCAGCAGATGCATTATCGACCACAGCACGCAGAGCAAGAGAGGTCATCCGGCAGTACAAAACACACGCAGCAGCCATCCTGACGGGACAGCGCAATGAAAACCATAATGAGAACGTTTGCGGCAGTCATTCTCCTCGGCACGAGCCTCATCGCAGCAGCACTGCCTGCGACGCCCGCACTGGAGATCACGGAACAGACACCCATCATCTTTTCTGACAAAACCCATGTACGGGTCTTTGAAGATACCTCGGCAAAGCTGCGCGTCGAGGACGTGCTGGCGCAGGGCGAGCAGTTTCGTGCGCCGTCCGAGCTGCCGGCGATCCACAGCTTCAGTCATTACTGGGTCGCGCAAACGCTGACGAACACACTCGCGCGCGACTATCAGTTCCGGGTCGATCCCACCGGCTGGGAGAACATCGACAGCTATGTGATTGATGCCAGCGGCGCGATCACGCATTTGAAGTCCACCGGCTACCATCGCGTCAGCTACAGCTATCTGGTCGACCTGAATCCCTTCCTGCCCGGCTCAGCCAAAGTACCGAGCCAGTTCACGCTGTTCACGCTGGCCGGTGGCCAGCAGGTGACACTGCTCACGCGCGTGAAATCCAGCAGTAACCTGCCCGCGAAAACCTTCTCGCTGAACCTGCTCGACCATGCAAAGTATCTGGAGATACGCCGCTACGGCATCTATATCGAGGGCGTCCTGCTGGGCGTGCTGATGGCACTGGCGATCTTCGGCTGGTTCTCGGCATACAACAACAAGGACAAGGCCAGTTTTGCGTACAGCGTATGGATGCTGACGGCATTCATGCAGATCCTGTCGAACTATATGCCGGAGGGACCGAGGCTCGCGGAATTCCTCGTCGATCTGGAAGATGTCCGCTTCCGGCATCACTATCTGTACTGGCCGACCTTCACGCTGTTTGGCTACGCGCAGGCGATCTTCTATGCGATCTTCGCAGCGACCTTCCTGAACGTGAAAAAACATGCGCCCTGGCTGTACAAGCTGACGATCATGTATGTCGCGTTCTACTTCAGCCATTATCTGTTCACGTCCATCGTGCATCACAATGTGCCGCAAAAACTGCTGTGGCTGCCGGCCGGTGCGCTGACCTTCGTGCTGCTCGCCTCGTTTTTCGGGGTCGCATTCTCGCGCTATCGTCAGGGACACAATGCGGCACGCTTCTTCATGTTCGCGATCGTGCCCTACCTGATCTTCCGCTCGATCTTCATCCTCGGCCTCGCGGGCGTGCCGTCGCCGTTCACACTGATGGAACCGGTCGGCATCGGCTTCCTGATGCAGAACTCGAATGTCGCTCAGGCCATCGGCCTGTGCTGTGAGGCGATCATCATGGCGCTCGCGGTGATCAGCCGAACGCGCTGGCTGCAGGTACAGCTGGCACAGAACATGGAGGCACAAAAAGCACTGGTCGAGAACCAGAACCGCGTACTCGAAGCGACGGTCGCCGAGCGCACGCGCGAACTCGCCGAGCAGCACAGCGAACTCGACAAGACGCACCAGTTAGTCGTCAGCTCGGTCAACTATGCGAGCCGGCTGCAGCGCAGCCAGCTGCCGCGCGGGCACCGGCTGGACGGGCGCTTCCGCTCGGTTGCATCGATCTGGCAGCCGCGCGATACCATCGGCGGCGATCTCTGGTGGGTGTCATCCTCGCAATTCAGGGACAAGTTCTCCATTGCAGTCGCCGACTGCACCGGGCATGGCGTGCCGGGTGCGATGCTGTCGCTGCTGGTCAGCAATTCGCTCGAGCGCATCTACTCGGGCGATCCGGATATTGATCCGTCGCGCGCGCTGATGTCGCTCGACCATCTGGTGCGCGTCGGGCTGAATCAGGATGTGCCGGACACCGAGAGCGACGACGGCTGCGATGCGGCCATTGTCGAGGTTGACCTGAACGCGCGGCAGCTGCGCTTTGCCGGTGCCAAGATCGGTTTGTTTCAGCGCGACGGCTCGGGCACAGTGCAGCGTCATCTCGCCTCGCGCGCCAGCCTCGGCTACCAGAATCCGCCCGACCCGGAAGATGAGCCGAGCGACCTGCCCATTCACTACCAGAGCGGTGATGTGTTCGTGATCGTCACCGATGGCTTCACCGATCAGGTTGGTGGCGACCGCGCACAGCCCACGTCCTATGGTTATCGCCGGCTGGAGCGCGTGCTGGAAACGACGGACAGTCAGGACGCAGACGAGATCGCGCGTCGCCTGTGGGAGGATTTCCTCGTCTGGCAGGGATCGCAACTGCGCCGCGATGACGTGACGGCAGTGGTGTTCGTGATGCCCTGACGGTAGCGGACGCTCAGCGGCGCGTGACCCTGACCGGCAGGCCTCCGGCAATGCGCACGCTCACGTGCGTGACCGGGAAAACCGACGCCGGATTTACCGGTGCAAAAGAAAACCGTCGCAAGGCCTCGCACAGAATCAGCGAAGCCTCGAGCTGCGCGATCATCGCGCCTGTACAGGCACGCGGACCGAGACCGAAAGGCATGTAGGAACCCGGCTGCGGCGCGGGAGCGCCCTCCTCGAAACGTGACGGGTCAAAACAGTCGGCCTGCGGCCAGTACGCATGATGCCGGTGTACCAGCCACGGCGAGGCGACGATGAAACTATTGACTGGCACGCGCAGCTTGCCAAATCGATCCTCGCGCAGCGCGCGCCGCGTCAAAAAAGCGACCGGCGGATACAGGCGCAGGCTCTCGCGGAACACATTTCTGGCGACCGGCAGTCGCCGCACGTCCGCCACACCAAATGCTGCCTCACCTAGGACAGTGTCCACCTCCTCGCGCAGCCGCGCCAGCCACCGGGGCTGTTGCGACAGCAGGAAGAAGGTCCAGGCCAGCGCGCTGGCGGTGGTCTCGTGACCGGCAAGAAAAAAAACCGCCAGCTGATCGATCTGCTGCTCCCGGCTGAAGGGCCTGCCCGCTTCATCGCGCGCATCGATGATGGCCTGCGCAAAATCGATGAACTGCCGGCCCTCGCCGGCCTGTGCGAGCCGCTGGTCGAGCAGGCGCTCGATCAGCCCGCGGATCTGTCTCGCCTCGTGCTGCAGCGCTGCTGACGGGGGCTGCGGCCGGTCGGGATCGCTGTCCAGTACCACGCGCAAATCGAACTGCGGGCTCAGCTGCTGAAAGCGGCCGAATGCGCCGCACACCTGTGACGCTTCCTCGCCCCCGATGGGCTGGGAGAACAGGATGCGGCACATCACATCGGCCGTCACCCGGCTCAGCTCGGCTTCAAGTTCGATGACCTCGCCCGGAGGGAGCGCCTGAAGCCGGTGCAACCAGTCCTGCACGGCCTCGCGCATCTTCGGGAACAAGGCCTCGAGCCGCATCTGCTGAAAGGCCGGCTCGAGCATCTTGCGGTCATGCTCCCAGCGCTCGCCGCCGGAGACCAGCACGCCTTCGCCCACCAGCGGAGCGAGGGTGGACACCATCAGGTCGCTCTTGGGATAGGCGGCACGATCGTCGGTGAAGAGCCGGCGCAGGGTCTCGGGATGATTGACGATAAACACCGGCCGGCGACCGATAGGCACGCTGACGATGTCTTTCGTGTAGCAGTCGCGCGGCAGGGTCTGCAGCAGATCGGGCGCACGCCCCAGCAACAGGCGCAGGCCGATCGCGATATTCGAGCGCAGCGGCGGCGCAGGCGGGCGCCAGTGGGACGTACCGGCGGATTGGGGCAGCATCATGGGCGGAGGAAGCTCGCGCGCTGTCATTGTCATGCAAAGTCGGCAGCGCGCCAGCAGGCTGTTCTTTGGCGTGAGTGTCTCACACCGCGATAGCGCCACCGGAAAGCCGGACGATGGGTACCAGGCAGCGCGACGGAATTTCGTGTTCAATGCAGTTTTTCCCGAGGCGATTTTTCATGCGCTTGACTATCCTGCCCCCACTGAATACCGCCCTGC
>JACCEC011870604.1_pt1 | contig 12908 bp, 10 predicted proteins | sample 7450121 | NCBI WGS metagenome assembly JACCEC01 (sample SAMN15323455, study PRJNA562643) | freshwater metagenome | isolation source: river surface water | place: USA:Blue River Watershed | collected 2017-08-18 | reverse complement strand
CGAGTCAGGCTTTGGTGATACGCCTCATAGTCGGTGATGGGCCGAGTGGCCACGCCCGACTCGGCAGCAGCCTTGGCCACCGCCGGCGCAATGCGCAGGATCAAGCGGCTGTCAAACGGGGTCGGAATGAGGTAGTCCGGACCGAACGACAAGTCTTTGCCGGCGTAGGCACTGGCCACCTCCTCGCTGATGTCGGCCTTGGCCAGGTCGGCAATCTCTTTCACACAGGCCAGCTTCATCGCTTCGGTGATCTTGGTGGCGCCGCAATCCAGGGCACCGCGGAAGATGTAGGGGAAGCACAGCACGTTGTTGACCTGGTGCGGGTAGTCCGAACGACCGGTTGCGATGATGCAATCGGGACGCACCGACTTGGCCAATTCGGGACGAATCTCGGGTTCCGGATTGGCCAGCGCCAGGATGATGGGCTGGGGGCCCATGGTCTTGACCATCTCGGCGGTGAGCACGCCCGCGGCCGAACAGCCCAGGAACACATCGGCATCGCGCACAGCATCGGCCAGCGTGCGGGCCTCGGTGGTCTGGGCGTAGCGTGCCTTGCTTTCATCGTATCCACCCGGGCGTCCCTGGTAGATCACGCCTTTGGAGTCACACACATAAATGTTCTTGAGACTCACGCCCATGCCCACCATCACGTCCAGACAGGCGATGGCAGCCGCCCCCGCGCCTGAGACGGCAATGCGCACCTGGTCGATCTTCTTGTTGACCAACTCCAGCCCGTTGAGCAAGGCCGCCGCCGAGATGATGGCCGTGCCGTGCTGGTCATCGTGGAACACGGGAATGTTCATGCGATCGCGCAGCTTGCGCTCAATGTAGAAACACTCAGGCGCCTTGATGTCCTCCAGGTTGATACCGCCCAACGTGGGCTCCAGCGCGGCGATGATGTCGACCAGCTTGTCGGGATCACGCTCGGCCAGTTCGATGTCAAACACATCAATGCCGGCAAATTTTTTGAACAGGCAGCCTTTGCCTTCCATGACGGGCTTGCCCGCCAGCGGGCCGATGTCGCCCAGACCCAGGACCGCCGTGCCATTGGTGATCACGCCCACCAGGTTGCCTCTGGACGTGTACTCGGCCGCCAGACTCGGGTCGGCCTGGATATCCAGGCAGGGATAGGCCACCCCGGGCGAATACGCCAAGGACAGATCGCGCTGATTCGACAGCGGCTTGGTGGGCGAGATGGAGATCTTGCCGCGAGTGGGGCTGCGGTGGTACTCGCGCGCAGCATCACGCAAAGCCAGTTCGGCATCAGACAGGGGTTTGTTCACGGCAGCCTCCTCACAATGATCAATGCAAGCAGGCTACTCCAAATTGCGGGCGGGCGGTCTGAGTGTTAGTACGAGGTTACCGCTGCGACGCAAGGGTTCTCCCCAGAAGGGTTGTCCCGAGAAGGGTTGTCCCGATAACAACCCCGGTATGGACTGCCCATAATTCTGATCATCCAGTCGACGAGAAAGCTCTCATGTCCGCCCCCGCCACCCACGTGATGCACCGCCAGTTGCAACAAGTGCCGCCCACCGCGGCCAAGGGTGAAGGCGTCTTCCTCATTGACACAAAGGGCAAGCGTTATCTCGATGCCTCCGGGGGCGCAGCCGTATCGTGCCTGGGGCATGCACATCCCGATGTGCTGGCGGCGATGCACACCCAGATTGACCAATTGGCTTACGCCCACACCAGCTTCTTCACCACCGAGGTGGCCGAACGACTGGCCGACCGGCTCATCAAGACTGCACCTGAGGGCATGAGCCATGTGTACTTTGTGAGCGGTGGCTCAGAGGCCATTGAAGCGGCGTTGAAGATGGCCCGACAGTACTTCGTCGAGATCGGACAACCCCAGCGTCAACACTTCATTGCTCGGCGTCAAAGTTATCACGGCAACACCCTGGGCGCGTTGGCGATTGGCGGCAATGCCTGGCGGCGCGAGCCTTTTGCCCCGCTGCTGATGCCGGCCACACACCTGGCCCCGTGCTACCCCTACCGAGAGCTGGCCGATGGCGAAACCCCCGAGGTCTACGGGCTGCGACTGGCCCGCGAACTGGAAGAGACCATCCTTCGCCTGGGCAAGGACCGTGTGGTGGGCTTTGTGGCCGAAACCGTGGGGGGCGCCACTGCCGGTGTGCTCACGCCCGTCCCCGGGTATTTCAAGGCCGTGCGCGAGGTCTGCGACCGCTATGGGGTGCTACTGATTCTGGATGAGGTGATGTGCGGCATGGGCCGTACCGGCAGCCTGCACGCCTGCCAGCAAGAAGGCGTGGTGCCTGACCTGCTGGCCGTGGCCAAAGGCCTGGGCGGGGGCTATCAACCCATTGGTGCCGTGCTGGCGCAGCGTCGGCTGGTCGAAGCCATGCGTACCGGTTCGGGATTTTTCCAGCACGGTCATACCTACCTGGGCCATGCCATGGCGTGTGCGGCATCCCTGGCCGTGCAACAGGTCATCGAGCGCGACGGTTTGTTGGCCCAAGTGGTGGCACGCGGACGCTACCTGCAAGCACAGTTGCAACAGCGCTGGGCACAGCACCCGCACATTGGTGACGTTCGTGGGCGTGGCTTGTTCTGGGGCATTGAACTGGTACAGGACCGCTCCCGCAAAACCCCGTTTGATCCGGCGCACAAATTGCACGCTCGCATCAAGCAACATGCCATGAAGCATGGTTTGATGGTTTACCCGATGGGCGGAACGGTCGATGGCCGCTATGGTGACCATGTGCTGCTCGCACCCCCCTTTATCATCAGCGAGAAAGACATCGATCTGCTGGTCGATCGACTCGACCTCGCGATCCGTGATTCGATTGCATCGTTAACCTGACCCTGGAGATTTGCATGTTGAAGACCCTCGTTCGTTCCTCTTTGACCGTGGCTGCAAGCGCCACTGCCCTGTTGCTGAGCCCCACGGTTCATGCCCAGCAAAAGTTCGTCACGATCGGCACCGGGGGCGTCACCGGGGTGTACTACGCGGCCGGCGGCGCCATCTGCCGCCTGGTCAACAAGGACCGCGCCAAACACGGCATTCGTTGCTCGGTCGAGTCCACCGGCGGTTCGGTGTTCAACGTCAACACCATCCGCGCGGGTGAACTTGACTTTGGGTTCACCCAGTCTGACGTGCAGTTCAACGCGGTGAAGGGCCTGGGCCAGTTCAAGGACAACGCCTATGGCGAACTGCGCTCCATCTTTGCCGTCCACCCCGAGCCCTTCACCGTGCTGGCCCGCAAGGAAGCCAACGTCAGCAAGTTCGAGGACTTCAAGGGCAAGCGCTTCAACGTGGGCAACCCAGGCTCGGGCACACGCGCCTCGATGGAGGAAATGCTGGCCGGCATGGGCTGGAAATTGACCGATTTCTCGCTGGCCGCTGAACTCAAGGCCGATGAGCACGGCCCCGCGTTGTGCGATGGCAAGATCGATGGTTTCTACTACGCCGTGGGCCACCCGTCGGCCAACATCCAGGACCCCACCACTTCGTGCGGCGCCAAGCTGGTCTCCCTGACCGGTCCGGTGATCGACAAGCTGGTGGCCGAGAAGCCCTACTACGCCAAGGTCACCCTGCCCGGTGGTCTGTACCCCAACAACCCGCAGGCCACACAGACCTATGGCGTGATGGCCACCGTGGTGACCTCGGCCAAAACCTCACCCGAAACGGTTTACCAGGTCACCAAAGCGCTGTTTGACAACTTCGATGAGTTCAAGAAGTTGCACCCGGCGCTGGCCAACCTGTCGCCCACCACCATGGTCAAGGACGGCTTGAGCGCTCCGCTGCACGAGGGGGCTGTTCGCTACTACAAGGAAAAGGGCTGGATCAAGTGATCCATGTCGCAACTGGCTAGCCACTCACAAGAAGAACTTGACCAGCTGGTCAAGGAAGCTGATCTAGGCGGACGCGAACCCGGCGGCACCATCGGCCAGGCACTGGCCGTGGTGGCTGGGTTGTGGTCGCTGTTCCAGGTCTGGTACGCCTCACCCCTGCCGTTTGCGTTGGGCTTTGGCATCTTCAACGACACCGAGGCACGCGCCATTCACCTGGCGTTCTCCATCTTTTTGGGGTTCTGTGCCTTTCCGGCCTTCAAGTCGTCCTCACGGCAGGTCATTCCCTGGAGCGACTGGCTGCTGGCGTGCGTGGGTGCCTTTTGCGGCGCGTACCTCTTCACCTTTTACAACCAACTGGCCCTGCGACCCGGCGCGCCCACCACCCAGGACATTGTGATCGGGGTGATGGGTGTGGTGATCATGCTCGAAGCCACGCGCCGCTCGATGGGCATTGGCATGCTGATCACCACCGGGTTGTTCATCCTGTTTGTGTTCACCGGACCTTACATGCCCGATGTGCTGCAACACCGCGGCGCGTCGCTCTCGCGCTTCATCTCCCACATGTGGCTCACCACCGAGGGGGTGTACGGCGTGGCACTGGGCGTGTCGGTGCAATTCATTTTTCTCTTCGTGCTGTTTGGCACGTTGTTGGACATTGCCGGCGCGGGCAATTACATGCTGCAAGTGTCACTGGCCACCCTGGGTCACCTGCGTGGCGGGCCGGCCAAAGTGGCGGTGGTGTCGTCGGCGCTCAATGGCGTGGTCTCGGGCTCGTCGGTGTCCAACGTGGTCTCGGGCGGCATCTTCACCATTCCGCTCATGAAGCGCACCGGCTACTCGGGGGTCAAGGCTGGGGCGATTGAAGCGGCGTCCTCGGTCAATGGTCAGATCATGCCGCCGGTGATGGGAGCGGCGGCATTTTTGATGGTGGAGTACGTGGGCATCCCCTACTCGGAAATCATCCGCCATGCCGCCTTGCCCGCCGTGATCTCCTACGTGGCACTCTTTTACATCGTGCACCTGGAGGCGCTCAAATACGGCCTGCGACCGCTCACACGGGAGCGGCAACCCGACTGGCGAGAACGTCTGATCGGCTGGGGGCTGGGGTTGAGTGGCACCACCGTGGTGGTGGCCGCGGTGTATTACCTCATCCTGGGTGTACAGGCCCTGACCGGCGATCTGGCTTCCTGGGCGCTGGCACTCACCACCCTGGTGGTCTATGGGGTGCTCATGGCCTATTCGGCGCGCTACCCCGACATCCCGGTGGACGACCCGCAAGCACCGCAAGTGCATCTCCCGCTGCCCTGGCCCACGGTGCGCGCCGGGCTGCACTTTTTCATCCCGATTGTGGTGCTGCTGTGGTCGCTGATGGTCGAAGAACTCTCACCCGGCCTCTCAGCGTTCTGGGCCACGGTGTGCACCATGGCCATGGTGTTGCTGCAGCCTTTCATGCTGTCGGTGTTTCGACCGGCTGATCACCGACCGTCCTGGGTGGCGGCTTTGCGTCAAGGCGTTGCCGATCTGTGGCGGGGCCTGGTCCTGGGCGCGCGCAACATGATCGGAATTGGCGTGGCCTGCGCCAGTGCTGGCCTCATCGTGGGCGTGATCACGCTCACCGGCATGGGCCTCATGATGACCGATTTTGTCGAAATGGTCTCAGCGGGCAATGTGCTCGTCATGCTGGTGCTCACCGCCTTCATCTGCCTGATCATCGGTGCCGGTGTCCCCACCACGGCCAACTACATCCTGGTGGCCACGCTGATGGCCCCGGTCATTGTGGAATTGGGTGCGCGCAGCGGCCTGGTCATTCCGCTCATTGGGGTGCACCTGTTCGTGTTCTATTTCGGTATCATGGCCGATGTCACCCCGCCTGTGGGACTGGCCTCCTATGCCGCAGCGGCCATCTCGGGCGATGATCCCAATGCCACAGGTTGGCAAGCCACCTGGTACAGCCTGCGAACCACGATCCTGCCGTTTGTGTTCATCTTCAACCCGCAATTGCTGCTGATCGGGTTACAAGGCTGGGCGGATGTGGTCCTGGTGTGCGCGGGCAGTGTCATCGCCTCGTTGCTCTTTGCAGCGGCCACCATGAACTGGTTCCGACAACGATGCCGTCCGCTGGAGGTGGTGGCGCTCTTGCTGTGCACCTTCCTGTTCTTCCGCCCAGACTGGGTGGTGGACCGTTTCTATCCCAAGTATGTGAGCGCACCGGCCTCGACGCTCTACGCGGTGGCCGACCGACTGCAGGCCGATGACTGGTTGGTTGTGGGTATCGCGGGCGAAGACCTGGACGGCGACCCGATCGTGAAAACCGTGGCCTTGCCGCTGGGTGAAGGCAGCAGTGGGCGCGAGCGCTTGCGCAGTGGGGGCGTGACCTTCAGCCAGTTGGGCGACGAGATCGAAGTGGCCAACGTCAAGTTCGGCAGCCGGGCGCGCAAGCTGGGCGTTGAGCAAGGCTACAAGCTGGTGGAGCTGAAACTGCCCAACCCGGATCGCCCCTCCTCGCACTGGGTGTTCCTGCCCGCGGCCTTGCTGGCCTGGCTGGTGTGGTGGCGCCAGGGAAGACGTCCCGCCTAGCGCATCACACGCGGATGCGCCGGTGTGCGGGGTCAGTTCAAGGCCAGCGCAATGTCATTGCTGGGCACGCGGCGGTCCAGCGTCAGGCTGTTTTGCACATGGCCGAGATGCTCATCCATCAGGCGCACGGCCAGGGCTTCATCACGGTCGGCCATGGCCTTGAGAATCTCGGCATGCTCCTCGGCCGAGTGCTCGGCGTCGTGCTTGCTCTGGTACATCAGGGTGATGAGCGCGCAGCGTGAAATCAACTCCCCGAGCAACTGGGCCAACACCTGGTTACCCAGGAGTTCGGCCATGCGCACGTGGAAGTCGCCCAGCAATTCGGTGCGCCCCGGCACGTCCCCCCGCAGCACGGCTGCTCGCTCTTGCGCCACATGCTCTTTGAGGGCTTTGAGACGCTGGGGGTTGAGTTCACGCACAAAGGTGCGCGTCATCTCCAGCTCGATCATGCGCCGCACCGCAAACACCTCACGCGCTTCCTCGGAGGAGGGGGTGGCCACGAAGGCGCCACGCGACGGTTCCATGCGTATCAGGCGCTTTTGCGCCAATTGGAACAAGGCTTGTCGCACCAAGGTGCGCGACACGCCAAAGTGGTCTGCCAGCTTCTGCTCGGCCAGCTTGGTACCAGGGTGCAGCCGATGTTCGACAATGGCACGTGTGAGTGCCGTGACAATCACGCGGGTGGTCGTGTTGTCTGAACTTTGCGGCATGTCGACCTCTCCGGCTGGCACCATGGCAACATGGTGAAGTTGAAATGACCAAATTGTATACAACTACAGTCGCCAAGCGCATGCTGACACCGCTTCCCCTGCGATCCGGGCGGCACGTATGAACGGCTTGCGCATCGGGGTGGTGGGCGCGGGCATTGTGGGTGCGAGTTGTGCCCTTGCCCTCGCCCGCGAAGGCCATGAGGTCACCGTGTTTGACCCCAACCGCCCTGGCGGGCCGCACGCAGCGAGCCATGGCAATGGCGGCTGGATCAGCCCGGCCTCCATCCTGCCCATGTCCTCGCCCGGGTTGTGGAAAAAAATCCCTGGCTATCTCCTGGACCGGCAGGGCCCCTTGGCGCTGCGTGTCTCGTCCCTGCCCTGGTTGATGCCCTGGCTGTGGCGATTTGTGCGTGCCGGTAGCACCTGGGACAAGGTTCGAGCGACGGCCAGGTCTTTGCATCGCCTGCTTCACGATGCCCCTGATCGTCATCGCGAGTTCGCACAATGGGCCCATGCTGGTCACCTGCTGCATCACACCGGCTTGCTCTACGTGTATCCCCATCGCGGTGCATTCGAGGCCGACGCCATGGCCTGGCAACTGCGACGAGAACTCGGCGTGTCCTGGGTGGAACTGGAAGGCGATGCGTTAGAGGCGCGGGCACCCGCATTGCCTCGCGCCGGACAGCTGGGCCTCTGGGTACCCGAAGGGGCCTGGTGCAGTGACCCGGGTGACTATGTGCGGTTGTTGCTGCAAGCTGCACAACGCCTCGGGGCAGAACACCGTCAGGCCCGGGTGCAAGGTCTGCAACTGCAGCAAGGCCGGTGCACCGGCGTGCTGACGGACCCTGGGCCTTGCGGGTTCGATCGCGTGTTGATCACCGCAGGGATTGACTCGCCCCAGTTGGCACGCCTGGCAGGCGATGTCTTGCCTCTGGCCAGTGAGCGGGGCTACCACGTGGTCTTGCCGCACGCGGCCTTGGATCTGCCCATCCCCATCATGCCCAGCGATGGGCGCATGGCCAACACCATGACGCCTCAGGGATTGCGACTGGCCGGTCAAGTGGAACTGGCGCGCCCGGGGGCTGACCCCGATTGGGCCCGGGCTGGTGTGCTGTTGGCTCATGCACGCCGCACCTACCCGGCCCTCAACCCAGACGCGCGACGCCAAGACCTGTCGCGCTGGATGGGGCACCGCCCCTCGACACCCGATGGTTTGCCCGTGATTGGGCCATCACCCGCTTGCGAGGGTTTGTGGTATGCCTGCGGTCATGGCCATGTGGGGTTGGCCGCTGCCGCTCGAACCGCCCTGTGGGTGACGCAGGGCATCTCGGTCTCGAGCAGCGGCACTTTGCCCGGCGAGTGGCCTGAGTTTGGTATCGGGCGATTCGCATGAGCACCACCCCCGCAGAGAACTACAAACATGTGGTGATTGCGCACAGTGACGTCGTCATTGTCTGTCGTCCAGGTCAACCCATTCTGGACGCCGCCCATGCACAGGGCATCGCGCTGCCTTATGCCTGTCGCCGAGGCATTTGTGGTTTGTGCGCCGCCGAACTGGTGCAAGGCGAGGTCATGCCCGTGGATGCCTGGCCCATGACCAACGACCAGTGTGAGGCAGGCCAGGTACTGCTGTGTCGCTGCACACCGGCCTGCGACACCGTCACCCTGCGCCCCTCGTCGTGGGAGCGACTGTCCGTCCCACGTCGCCTGCCGCCGCTGTAGCGGTGCGTCAGAACCCCCAGCCGGCTCCCGCGCCCCACAAGGTGGCTATTCCCAGCGCCGCGAAGATCGCGGCCGCAATGCCATGCACCCATCGCATGGGAATTCGGTCTGCAAACCGGTTGCCGACAAACACAGCCGGCACATCGGCAATCAACATGCCCAACGTGGTCCCGGCCACCACCATCACCGGCGTGGCGTAGTGGGCAGCCATGGCCACGGTGGCGATTTGGGTTTTGTCCCCCATTTCGGCCAGAAAAAAAGTGATCAGGGTGGCGCCAAACACCCCCAGGCGACCGGCCACGTGGGTCTCGTCTTCTTCGATGTTGTCGGGTATCAAGGTCCAGGCCGCCATCGCCAGGAACGACAGGCCCAACACCCAACGCAGCACCCCCGGACTCAGCACCTGGGTGATCCAGGCCCCCAGGGCCCCCGCCAGCCCATGGTTCACGAGGGTGGCTAGCAAAATTCCCAACACGATGGGCACGGGTTTGCGAAAACGGGCGGCGAGCACAAACGCCAGCAACTGGGTCTTGTCCCCCATTTCGGCCAACGCGACCACGCCCGTGGAGACCCACAACGATTCGTTCATGCACTGATTTTAGAGCCAGGCCCTGCATGAAATTGCTAGATGTAAGGTGCTATTTTCGGGCGCAGCTTGCCATTGCAGAATCCAATTTTTTGCTATGACTATCCAAGTATTTCTGGTCGAAGACGACCCCGAATTCGGTCGACAACTGGTGGATCTGATTCGCACCAATCCGCTCTTGCAACTGTGTGGTTGGGTGGATACGGTGGCGCTGGCGCTGGACAACATCCGCACCAGCCATGCTGATGTGTTTCTGGTGGATTTAGGACTGCCCGATGGATCGGGGCAAACGGTCATCCAGCACATCGCTCGGGTGCAACCTACCGCCCGTGTCATGGTGCTGTCCACCTTGGGCGACCCCAAACACATCCTGTCGAGCCTGGAAATGGGGGCACACGGCTACTTGCTCAAATCCGAGCCTCCCGATCACCTCCTGCATCACATCATCACCCTGGTCAACGAGGGCGGTGTGCTGAGCGGTCTGGCCAGCAAAATTGTGATCCAGGAGATGGCGCAACGCCATCCACAAACGGCACCGCGCTCTGCCGCGGGTACCGCCCCCGCGGCGCTAACGCCCAAGGAACTGAAAGTGCTGAGTCTGGTGCAAATCGGCTTGCCTGCCAAAAGCATTGCGCCCCAGTTGAACATTTCCATCTTCACCGTCAACCAGCATTTGCGCAGCATCTACCGCAAACTGAATGTGCGCAACAAAATGGAGGCGGTGCAGTCAGCACTGAACCTCGGGTTGTTGTGAGTGGGCTGTTCACTCACGGGGTGAGCCAGCACGCGTGGGCTCTGTCAAGGGCATGGCGCTGGTGTGTGCTGGCGGTTTTGGGGCTGTGCTCCCTCTCCCATGCAACGATGAATGTGCTGATCCAGGCGGATCTGCGCACCATGGGCGGCGCCGACACCCCCGTCACCCTGCCCCATTACGTCCGTCAGGCGCAGTCGGGATTGCTGCAGGTGCAGTGGTCTCTGTCGCTGCCGCCTTCCGTGGCAACTCAACGCTTGCCAGCCTTGCTGTTTCCACAACCCGTACAGGGTCTGACGGTCAAGGTCGGACAGGCCACCGTGTACTCACTGCCCATGTCCACGCCCGAGAGTTTTCATCACTGGTACCGACCGGTGTTGGTCACGCTACCCCATGCCTTGCTGCAGGCGCACGGGCCGATTCAGATACAGGTGGAACAAACGGGCCATCTGCGGGGTTGGTATGTGGCCCCCGTGTTGCAAGGCGAGTTGATCGACCTGCAACCCTGGCATGACCGGTTTTTGTTGCTCAGCAGCACCTTGCCCACCACCGTCAATCTGTTGTCGATCGTGGTGGGCTTGTTTGTCTTGGCGATTGGCTGGCGCACTCGCTCCGTCACCTACGTCTATGGGGGTCTGACCTCGCTGGTCTGGGGCGTGTTGTTTACCCTGGCCCTGACCCCAGAGTTGCCTTTGCGGGCATGGTTTGTCTGGCGCCTGATGCTGTATGCCTGCACCGGCACCCTGATTTATGTGGTCTTGCGATTTCTCACCGCCATCTTCCATCAGACCTTGCCAGGCTGGTTGAACGGGCTGCTGCTGTGCGTGCTGCAAGGCGGCTGGCTGGTGTTTGCGTTTGCAGGCCCTGAAGCCGAGCCCTGGCTGGACGTGGTGTGGACCGGCGCGGCAGTCCTCTGCTATGTGACGGGCAGTCTGATTCTTGTCAGCCTGGGGCTCAGACAGCGCGATGTTGTCAAGGTGACCGGGTTGGGCCTGCATGGCGTCTTCACCGCGGCGCTGGCCTGGCACGACTATGCGCTTCAAGCGGGTGAATTGCCGCCCTCTTGGCTGCAGGCGTTGCCGCAACCCAGCTACTCGCTGCTGTTGCAACCCATTTACCTCACCCATTTATCCTTACCGGTCTTTGTGGTGATGTCACTGTGGTTGCTGGTACAGGACCATTTGCACCATCGTCGGATGCAAAGCCAGCATGAGCAGGCTTTGCGTGCTCAACGCGACCGCATCACCCGTGACATCCATGATGGCGTGGGTGCACGCCTGAATCTGATGCTGTGGCGAACCCGCACTGCGCCCTTGGTCGCCACGCAACTGCAAGACGAGATTGAACGCAGCATCGAAGAGTTGCGATTTGCCATCAACCCGCTGCACACCGCCTCCGAAACTCTGACCGAGGCCTTGCGCAGCCTGTGCCAGCGCTCAGCCCGGTGGGGACAACCACTGGGCATCCAGGTGGACTTTGACGAGCCCGACGAGGTGGGCGTCCTCTCCTCCGAAGGAGGACTCCATTTGTACAAAGCCGCGCACGAGGGCCTGAGCAACGCGTTGCGTCACAGCCAGGCCACACGCATTCTTGTGCGTCTGTGCGCCAAACCGGATGGCGTGACACTGGTCATCGAGGACAACGGTTGCGGCATCCCGGGTTGGTCGGCAGGCGACCCTGGCAGCGCCATCGCTCGACCCACGGCCATGGGCTTGCGTGGCATGCAACAACGCATGCAGTCGCTCGGGGGTGACTGCCTCATCGAGTCGGGCGCATTCGGCACCCGGCTGTCCCTGATGCTGCCTCGCCTTGAGCCCTTGTTGTCACGCTGAAACCGGGAACCCGCACGCGCGACCGGCGCGTTGTTCAAACGCCCAGGTACTGCGACAACTGGCTCGAGCTCAGCAATTCGCTGGACTGCCCTGACAGCACCACCTGCCCTTTTTGCAAGACCACCGCGCGCTCGGATTGCGACAACACCATCTTGTAGTCGCGATCCACAATCAGGGTGGCAATGCCATCGGCGCGAATCGCCTGGATCACGCGCCAGATCTCCGCCACGATCAGCGGCGCCAAGCCCTCGGTGGCTTCGTCCAGAATGATCAGGTCGGGCTGTGTCATCAAGGCGCGACCGATGGAGAGCATCTGCTGCTCGCCCCCCGAGAGCTGAGAGCCCAGGTTACCCACACGCTCTTGCAGACGCGGAAAGGTCTCCATCACACGCGCATAGGTCCAGCCCCGCTGGCTGCCAGGGGCGGGTCGGGCCGCCATCACCAGGTTTTCGCGCACTGTCAGGTTGGGGAACACGCCCCGCCCTTCCGGCACATAGGCCACACCACGACGCGCCACCTCATGTGGTCTGGCCTTGGACATGTCCTGACCAAACAGGTGAATGCGGCCATCTCGCTGTGGGACATGTCCCAGCAATGTGCGAATCAGGGTGCTCTTGCCCATGCCGTTACGGCCGAGCAAGCCCACGGTTTCACCGCGCGCGATGCTCAGGTCAACCCCATGCAGCACATGACTCGAGCCATACCAGGCATGAACGCCGGTGGCTTCCAGAATGGGGTCCGAGGACGCCAGTTTCGTCATCTCAGTGTCCTCCCAGGTAGGCCGACTGCACCTCGGCGTTGTCTCGTATGGCTTGGGGCGTGCCCGAGGCGATGACCGACCCGTTGACCATCACGGTGATGCGGTCGGCAATGCGAAACACGGCGTCCATGTCGTGTTCCACCAGCAAGACGGCATG
>JACCEC010716716.1_pt1 | contig 12908 bp, 13 predicted proteins | sample 7450121 | NCBI WGS metagenome assembly JACCEC01 (sample SAMN15323455, study PRJNA562643) | freshwater metagenome | isolation source: river surface water | place: USA:Blue River Watershed | collected 2017-08-18 | reverse complement strand
TTGGGTATGTGGACGGGAGTGATACTGAAGCCGAAGTCAAGCCGAGCAAACCCTTCGCAAAATCGCAGTCCAAGGCTTCGCATTCAGAGCCCAAGGCTAAAAAGACCCCGAGAAGCCCCTCGAAGGCTCCGAGAGGGACGGATCAACCCTAGCGAAGGGGTAGGGGCAGGATTGTCCAGAAGCTTCGCAGATGGAGCGGAAGTGTGTCTATGTGTTTCTGCAAAATTTGGAGCCTTTCATAAGTAAGCCCTTGTGGTTATGATTTAGATAGAAACTTACCCTGCTAGTTATTTCTTCCAAATCCTTGAAAGTCTCGCAATGTCCAACCTAACAGATTTAACAAAGCTATCAAAGCAATTGGCAAAGCAAATCTCCGATCAAAATGCTAGTACTTCAGATACTGAAAGCCCGGAAGAACTATTGGAAGCACTCGGTTCTGTAGCCAAAATGTTAGAAGACAGAGCCGGAACAAACGTTCAAATAAGAGACCTTGCAATTCAAGTGCAAGAGCTGGTGAAAGCAAAACATTCAAAAAAGTGACCAGTCAAGAGTTAGCTCTTCTGGCGCTTCTGCCAGAAAAATGGCAAGAAATCTTGTTAGGCTTTGAGGCGGAACTGTGGTTTCGCCGGAGATTGGGCATACGGGCGATTGCTAGTGGATTCAGCCGCGAGGGCGGCAGCATTTCCATTTCACCTTCCGCAACAAATCCAGATTCACTACCGGAGCCATTTCGAACAACAGTAATGAATTTGGATTTTTATTACAGGCAACACCTGCTTGTCGATATTGAACTAAACCTTGCCCCAGAAAGATTAAATAGAGTGCTGTTGACTCTCAAGGAAGCGGGGATTGAAACCATAGAGGAATGGCGTAATACGCCCACCGAGGACCGTCATCGAATTCCAATGCTTGGAAGAAAGACAATTGAAATATTAGACAAGGCTATCCAGCAACACATAAGAAATTTGATTCTGTCCTCGATGATTCAAAGTAAGGGCGAATAATATAGAACTTAAGGGATGCTGAATGACCAAATGTCGCTACTGCAACTCAACCTCCTACGGGCACTGTTCCACAAGCCCGTCAAAGAAGCACGAACACATCGAAGACGAAAAAAAGTGTGAGTTCTGTGGTTCAAGTAGCTACGGTCATTGTTCGACTAGTCCCTTCGGAAAGCATCGCCACGGTCACGGGGCCAATAAGTGCATATGGTGTGGCTCAACTTCAACGGGGCATTGCTCTACAAGTCCAAGCAAGGTTCACGAGAAATGAGATATTTGATAATTCTGCTTTGTATCGGATCATCATTTGCACAAAACACTAGATTGGATCCCGAGTTCGGCGAGTATGGATTCAGGAATACTAGTGACTTTTGGATTGCCTTGTCTGCTACTTTGATTCATTTTTTGGCTCCAGCCTTGATTTCTTCTAAAACAGGTGGCTTTTATTGGAAATGGTGGTTCGTTTTTTTTGGGTCGACCGTCTTCGTATTTGCTTTTTTACCTAAGTCAACCAGCAACTACACACTGATACTTCTGCTTAATGTTGGAATATCAATTTACGGATTAGTCAAAAGTCCAGAGAAAGAAAGCTCCGCACCAACGACAGCCGATGTGAAATTAAACGACATTGTCCAAAAAAAAGAAGCTGCCAATATAAAAAAAGAGACAGGGCTAATGATTGAATCGCCTTACAAGAAAAAAGTTTGGGCAGTTCTTGGTGACCGAGTTTTCAATAAAGAGACGCAAAAAATCCATCGGTATGAAATTACGAAAAGCAAGTTGGCACTGAAGATTATTGACGAGATCTCTGGTGAGTACCTAACTATGGTTAACATTTCGAATGTAGATTTAATTAAATTCAAAAATGGGAAAGCTTATGTCGAGTGTCCTCAATGCTCTTTTGTAAATGAAAGTTTTCAGGCAGATAAAGCTGTAATTGTTTGCGAAAAATGTCGTTTTACCTGGGAACAATATCTAAAAGTCTGCGTATAAATTATCAGAACGCTTTACAAAGTCACAACCACCGTCACCACCTTAGAGTTCTGGGACTGCGAATACGTGAATTGTTTGTTGGGCGACTTGCGTATCGCCTCTAGCAGCTTCTCCTTGCTGATGGACGTGCCCGCTTTCTCTGTGAGTTTGACTGCTTCGTTGCTCATTCTTCTTTTCCTTCTTCTTGCGGATTCGCATCCATTCCTTTAGTCTCAGCATCAGCACATCTCGGAACGGGCACGTTTGAAGTTCTCTGAATTGTTGAAATGCTCGTTGAAGAACTTCTTAAGGCAGTAGCGGATCACTTCCGAGCGGTTGTAGCCAAGACGATCGCAAAGTCCGTCGAACTTGGTGACGAAGTCTTTGGTGGCACGTACACCAAGCATCTGATTGCGTTGATTGATGGAGCTTGTCATAAACGATTTCCTGTGTTTTCTTGTGTTTTTTATTTAGGACATTTTTTTACGAATGTAATTTCTCATTTCATCCACGAGTACCATTCATTCTCTGGCAGATTTATCAGTCACTCGTAGATCACTCGGATTCACGTGCTTCGCACGTGACTCGCTTCGCTCGTAGGTCTTGGATTAGATTCAACAGAGACAGACTACTGCGGTAGCGTTTTTCAGACACGACTTTACCTAGCTGCGCTAGATAAAGAGCATCAGGATCTGCGTTCAGCGTATCCATCCACGACTTGCTTGGAAAAACCACTCTGTCGAGTGGAAGGGGTGGTTAATTGGTCTCCCTTTACTTTCCGCTTTGTTCAACGGTAGACCACCGATAGCCAGCAAGCGACATTCGGAGCCTTGAAGGTTGCAGTCTCACAGAGCCTTCGATCACAACGAGAATCTTTTTTTAACTAAGCACCCCGTTCGTTTTTGGTGCTCATCATCATTTAAGGTGCCTTGGTCTTCGCTAGCTTGACAAAGTCTGATATGACCCGCACATAGGGGCTAGGGACTTGGGGCTTGTAATCACCCAGCTTTGACGCTGGTAATACTATTTATGAACCCTAGATTTCAGGAGTTTTGGGGGGGAACGACCGTTTTTTCGGCTGTGATAGTCGAGAAATAGTCAGAATTTCCAGCCCGTAAAGTCCCTGTTTCTAGGGCGTTCAGTAGAGGTCAACCACAAGGGCTTCTCCTCTGCCAAAGCCGTTAGATCGTTACCTTGCAACTCATCCAATGCAGAAGATAAAGCTGCAAGTTTTAGATCACGAATCGAATTTATGAACGGCAGCTTCTCACCCCGAGATTCGTTGTCGTAGCTTTTGGACGTGATGATTCTTGGCGCACCTGCAGGATGACCAAAATCCGAATCAGCAGGATCACGATCAAACCAAAGCCTTAGCGAGGAATCAGCCACCACAATCTCTTGGGCATATTGAACGGCCTTATCGAGAGTGCTTTGTGCTTTTTCGATAAGTTTTCCCGACTTATACGAAGTTAGCTTTTGGTGAGTGGCCTCGTATTTGCCGTAAGCAAGTACACCATCCCGAAGCAACTTTTCATATTTCACGATCTCTTTTGGCTTTTCAAAGTTGCGGGAACGCTTCTCAGTGTCCCAGCTTGCAACGAAGCTAGCCATCTGCTCGGGCGTTAAAACCCGAGAGAGACTGCTGCGTGTAACTTCTCCGCCAGCTTCTAGGCGATCCATTAGCTCAATGATGCGGGCAATGCGTTTTTCGGGTTTCATTGAATGCGCTCCAATCGAGTTTCTGGCCCTTCATTGAACATCGCTTTGTAGCCTTGGAGTACGTAGTCCTTGTCTTTAAATAGTTCTTCGTTAGCGATGATGTGTTCCAGTACATAGTGACCGTAAACACATCCTTCCTTACTTACATCGTCAAGAACAGATTGATGAGCAACAGGAAATACCTCACCTAATCGACGTCCATCAAGAATGAATTTTTCGATATATGCAAACATTTCTATTTCGCACGCCTTACGAAGGGCATAGATGCGATCAAAATGCTCGTCTTTCTCCGCTTCGATTTTAGTGTTTGCAGAGAGAAAAGAAGTGGTCATTACATTCATAGATACCCCTTTTAGACGATGTTTTCAGAAACGTTTTCGTACCAGCTAGCCAGACCCGAAACGACTCGAGTACGCTCCGCACGTCCGTCCGAATAGAACCTCATACGTTCTAAAGTCAACCCCTGATGAAGTTCTGTGATCCAGCAAGAAATCTCAAAGCTTCCAGTTTTCACAAACGCTGTTACCTTCTCAGCGATTTGCTTCAGAGGTGCAGTTTTGATTTCAACTTCAAGAGCCAACTCTGACTCTTCATATGTTGGGTTTTCAATTCGTACTTTCAAACCATCTTCACGTTCTACAAAAACGGCTGTAATCACATCAGGAAACAAGGTTGGGATTGGATTAATAAAGGCACCCCCTGAATCAACCAATAACTTCACCCCCCAGCGTGTATCAAAAACTCCCCACTTCACATCGTTGCCGCTCCAAGTAAATTGGTTAAGTGCCTCTGAAATGCCTTCCAGATCTGCAACAAAATCATCCGATGTGGAAATCACAAAATCACCAAATGGCTCAATCATTTCAAACTCCTTTTTGTTATGGATAACTTCGTGAAGTACGTTGTTTAATCCATAGATGCATCTTCCCAAAATAGAGCATTTTTCGGAATTACCTAAATAAATGTGTTCTTTTAAAGTGTTATGAAATGATGCTATTCTTTGCCCTATGAACGAACGAAAAACTGTCCGCACACGTCACTTTCCCTACAAGAATCCAAAGTTCGGAACGAAGAACAAACCAGCCCCAAAAGGAGCTTGGCGGAATACGGTCTATTACTGGTGGTGGGAGTATTTAAAACGCAACGCCGAATACATCGAATGCTGCGAGTCGGGTGGCAAGGGCAAGCTGGCGAAGCTCTATGCTGACTTTGGTGATGTTCGTGGCGACGACTTCAAGGCTTGGTGGACTTTCAAGATCGACGGCGTAGATCGTGGGGCGTACCTTTTTGCCGAACCGAGCGTTGAGTCTTCGGTAAAGGTTCTAGCCACAGGCGAAAAAGCCCCCAACGCTGATGAAGTGTTAACTGTTAGCCTTCCCCTGAATTTTCCGAAAAGATTCCTCGAACGTCGATTCAAGGAGCTTCTAGCACTCGCCCATAAAGGCAAGCGTGGAGTTCAACTTGCTAGATCAAGCAAAGCGAAATACACCTTCAAAGGACAACCGAACATTCCCGCATTGGAACAAGGAATAACCGTATATGACGCTCTAAAGGCTGCAGAGGGCTTAAAACCAAAGAAGCCGCACTGGCAGATTGCGGAGGAAGAGCGAATCGTCCCTCCAAAAGACAGAGTTCACTCGACTGATACGGTTGGCGTTGCCTACGCAAAGAAGAATGTGATGACTGCGATTGTTGGACGATACAAGCGTAGAGTTGCTGAAGCTATTAAAAACACAGCCCAGGGCACGTTCCCCTGATGCACAACCCCAGCGAGTCCATAAAGACAATTACTTCCAGTCAATTTAAAAGTCAACAAGTTTATTGTTGGCTTTAGCATTGGCGGATTGCTGTGCATTTCCGTCAATAGTTGTTGTCTTTGACCTGAAAACCGCTAATATTTCGCTCCCAAATTTCTTTCAGGAGCGACCAAATGACCGTCTTTGCCTACACACGTGTTTCGACCCTCACACAAGCTGAAGAAGGCGACTCTCTAGAAACCCAAGTTCGTCAGGTGTTGGCCTACGCCTCGTCGAGAGCCTTAGAACTAAGCGAGAGCAATGTATTCGTGGAGCGAGGTGTGAGTGGAGGACAGGAGTTTGGCTCTCGACCAGCTGGCTCTAAGCTGCTGGACTCCCTGCAGTCCGGCGACATCGTTATCTTCCCAAAGCTGGATCGAGGCTTCCGCAACACTCGTGACGCTTTGAATGTGCTTCATACACTTAAGGAAAAGGGCGTTTCGGTTCATTCGATTGACCTTGGCGGTGATGTGACTGGCAATGGTGTCGGCGCCATCATCTTCACGATCCTCTCGGCCTTTGCCACCTTCGAACGTGAAAGGATCGCAAGCCGTATCAGCGAGGTGAAACAGATGAGGAAGGCGCAAGGCTACTTTGTTGGTGGTCGCCGAGCCTTTGGCTTCAATATCGTAGAGGGTAAGAAGGTGCCCAACAAAGCCGAGCAGAAGTTGATTAGGCAGATGCAGGAAATGCGTGAAGCTGGAAGTAGCCTGTTAGCCGTTCACCGCTGGCTCAACGTGGAGCAAGGCGTGAAACTGGCGTACTCTTCATTGCGGGTTGCTTTGCAAGACTGACTAAAGCTCCTCTTAAACTGAGATCTTTACCTATCGTTGTAGCGCAATGCCCCGAGAATTTTTCTTCGAACCGAGTAACTTTGATATTCCAACAGTGTCTTCCTTTCGTGAGAAATGGGCACATATCCCGAATAGTCAAGTGAGAGATGCCATAGCTGTAGAAAACCAATATCTGCAATTTCACGTCTTTATGCTTTTTCGATTAAGGCATCGAACAGCAGGTAGCGAGCTCTCTGCTCCAGTTGGCCTTTCCTTGCGTGCTGGTGCAATTAAAACGACTGCGTTACTTTGTGGGTCTATTGCTGAGGCCGCACTTAGAGCACACGCAGAACATCGGAAATACAAACTTCCGACAAATCCTCGCCATCGAACTTTTGGTAAGGTACTTCAATCTTGGCAGGATACGAATGGCGCCCCTAAATTAGATGTTGCTCCAATATGGCATTGTCTTCAAGGGCTTCACGGCCATCGCAATTCCATTCACTTATACAAAGGTGCGGATGAGGAGCAGGAGTTTTATGACTTTCTAAAAACCGAACACTCGTTGGTAGGTCAAGCGAGAACGGCCATCAAGCACTTGAGGACGATTACCTCGTAGCAGGCTCCCAAGCCATCTCTGGATTTAATTGCACTTCCTTGTAAATTCTTGACAGAAAGCCAACCCGCTTATCCAAGGTATCGCCAGTCTGATTCATTAGTGTTTCTCTCAACGGGTGGTGGCTACCAATCAAAAATTCGTTGCGAGTGTGCAATCTCTCCAACATTCGTAGGGAGGGGATTCTGTCAAACTTCCCTCGTGGGCCTCTATTACAAGTCTGACACGACAGCACCAAGTTCCAGACTCCGTCGAGATTCAGATGTAGATTTGATTGTTTCAACTTGTGCGGAAAGAAGTGGTCTACATCCGTATTGAAATCTTCGCCTAGAAGACGCAGGTCTGCTTCGCAATAAAAACATCGCCCCTTCTGATATCCATTTAAGGCACCCCGACTACTTGTAACAGCCTTACGCCGTCTCGCTGAATCAAAAGTGAAGATTTCGCCCAGCTCGTGGTCGTGCTGAACAACTAGGTGGTTCGCTGCAATTCCTAAATTCCAAGCCGTTTCGACCAACCGCCAGCGAGAGTCCACTTCTTGAGTGATGTTGGTCAGTTGTATGCCCTCCGCCAGCTTCGAAAATTCATCTGTAATTCGAATGCCTTTGTTAGCCTTGCGTTCATCGACGAAGAATCTGTGCAACACGGAGCTGGTGCCGATGTTGTGAAATGCATCAATGACATCTTGAAACCCACCAGCTACTGTTGCTTTCACAAGCGCATCTAGATTCCCGTCAGAGTTGTAGCTCTGAACACTTTGCAGGAATTTCCCAGGTCGTGTGCCTTGCTTGGGCGAATGGCTGATGTGCGCTGCAATCGCCTTACCAAATAGAGGAGCCAAGTCTTCGAGCTTGACTAGCTGTCCAGCTTGAGGGTTTAGCTGGAGGAGCGATTCAGCCAAAGCGAATTTGTAGGAGGCTGAGTTCTGTCCGTAAAGGATGATTCCACGCCAGCAGTCTTCAACTGATGGATTTACGGGAATGAACATTGCAGCTGCCATCGGTCTTATGCGTTTCTTAGTTCCATCAAAACCGAAATCCACTCAACAGAATCACGCCCTAGGCTATCGGTGTTGTTCCACTTTGTAATTAGGCTGAAGCCAAGTTGTTCAAAGATTTTTTGAAGTCGATCGGATTGGTCGGGAACGAACAGCCGACCGTTGGCGTCCCTGTTTTCCGTCACCACATCCAAGCGTTTGCTCGGGACTGAATAAAGCAGGCGTCCGTGGTTCTTAAGGCATCTCTTGATAGACAAAGCTGCGGGAACTAGCTCGCTTTCGGCAATGTGCATTAAGACTGCAGAACAAAGAACCCCATCAAAGTCACCGCCAAACGGAGGTTCAAAGTTTGGAAGGGCAGCGTGCAGGACTTTGCTTTTTAGCTCGGGGTGAATGCTTTGGCTCAGGACGACGAACTCAGGCGTGGCATCAACTCCGAAACACTCGTGACCTAGAGAGGCCAGTAAAGCCAGATCTCGGCCTGACCCACAACCAATATCAAGCAGCTTAGACTTGGGCTTAAAAGCCTCTCCGAAGCTCTCCGACAAATTGCTAACCACGGACTCATAACGCTCGGCAACAGTCTGGACGTTTTTAGAGTAATAGTTGATAGTGGCCTTGTCCATATGATCTATCAAGTCATTGATAGCCGGAACGTCTTGCAGCGATAACTATCGCTGCATCATTAGCCAACTTCGCTTCCGAAAGCAATTTCTGCACTTGCTCACCAGACATACCTTTAGTCGCAATCGGGCTTGATTTCAGGACGGTCTTCCTTCGAGCAAGCTCAACTTTTTCCCAAACATCACCAATACTAACTTTGAGAATTTTGCAAGCATCATCAAGAGCCAGTTGAGGCAATGGTTGAGGCTCAATAGAAACCGTCACTTTGGGAGCTGGTGGTAGTTCTACCTTTGGAACTTCCGCAGCTTTAGAGCCAGCACCTAGAAGGTCTAGCTGCTTTGTAGGGGGCGATGAGGTGCGAGGCGCTTCGACAGAAGGCTTCGCCGCGATAACAGCGACTTCAGGCTCGTGACTCTTCTTCTGACCTGCTTCAGCTTTACGAATTTTCTCCTGCAAGGCCAAAGCTCTTGGAACTTGCCTAAAACTTAACTCGTGTTTCAGCCGAGAAAGGATTGTTAAGTCTTCTCCTTGCTTCTGAAAAATCTCTTCTAAGTCTGCGATACCAAGTCGCGCCAAAGGTCGATCTGTTGCCATTAGGTGGCCTCCCCTTCTTCAGCCACTTCAACCTCAAAGGGATCAACCTCTTTGTACTCAACCCAAACAGTGCTATCAACGGTTTCAGATCCAACGGGTTCGATTCCCAGTTTTTCTAAAGTTTGCAAAAGGTCTGAAACTACCTCTTCGCGTCGACGCACGAAACTAGATGCAAAACACCGCCAAAAAGTCCAGCCTGCACGTTCTAACACTCGCTGCCGCGCCATATCGTCGCTCCATTGACCTGGGCCGTGGAATCGGTCGCCATCACATTCAATAGCGAGACGCCGCCCCTCGTTGCCTTCGACAACAAAGTCAATGAAATACCCGCCACTTGGTACTTGTGGAGTGACCCGATATCCGCGCTTTACTAACTCATCAAACACTTCTAGCTCAAAGCCAGATTCGCATTTGTCTCTAAGGCTTTCCACCTTCTTAACGTCTTGTCGGAACGGCTGCTTGAAATGCTGAATAACACGACTTGTAAGAGAGTCATCCTTTGCTTCGTGTTCTGAAACAGAGCGGAACAAATACATTCGATCACGAGCACGCGAGAGGGCCACGTTAAAACGCTGATGCATATCTGCTCTATTTGCCGCACCCCGATCACCCGGACCAATCACCATCGACACCATCATTACATCTCGCTCACGCCCCTGAAATACAGGAGGAGGACCGACACTGATCTTTCGGGCAACAATTTCCGAGGGCGAAATTTCTTCAGCAATTAGCTTGTGGATATAGCTTGCCTGTTCGGTTCCCATTAGCGTAACGACCCCAATTGATCTGCCATCGAATTGAGGATCTGCAATTAGTTTTGAAATTTCATCAACGATAGCTTTGGCTTCTGCTTTATTGATGTCGCTTCGACGGTTTCCACCTTTTACAAAAACATCGACCAATGGCGGATCAAGACGTTCGTTCGCCTTAGGGACTCGAAGTGGGCGAATATCCCCTTCGTAGAACTCTCGGTTAGAAAATTCAATGATGGCGGGAACACTTCGGAAATGCTCTTTCAGCATCACAGAATTTCCCGCGAACACGACTCGCGCCAAATCGTAAATTGACTTGTCAGGAGTCATTTCAGAGCCGTGGGGCTGCTCTCCTAAGAAACGGCTAACCAGCTCTTTCACTCTTTCTTCTGCCGCACCAACAGCTGATGGTGAAACCTGCTTATGGTCTCCGACAACAAGCAATTTCTTTCCTCTAAGTAACGCTGGAAGGGCCCAAATATCTGACTGAGACGCTTCGTCAACTATGACGAGATCAAACAAGCCGACCTCTGCTGGGATTGTTTCCGAAACACGCCATTGTGGAAGCACCCAACACGGAACGGCTTTGTAAGCACGAACCATCGCGTCCCTTGCATTTTTTCTATGACGAACGGCACGAACACCTGTACCTGCCCCCATTGCCTGCACGGCATTTAAGTAGGCTTGCAAAGCTTGTCGAACGCTGTCTGGCGAGTTATTGAACACACCAAGCCAAGTTTTTTCCGCAACAAGCTCTTGATATGTTTTAGCTAATGTGGAAGTGAGTTGTCTTCGCTCTTCAATCAAATCGCGAATTTTGTGATGGTTATCGAGTCGATCTAAGAACCCCACAGCTACCCGCCAGTCCCACGCCTCACGCCAAGTAAATGGCACAACGCTGTCGATCTCACTATCAACAACCAGCGTTCTCACTCGGCTCGCCCACTTGGGAGCACCAGAGTGTTCAATTTTTTCGGCAACTTCTGCGATGGTGGAAATATGAATCCAAAGACTTTGTAGTCTTTCTAGCTCTGCCATATTAGCTAGCCAAGTAGCTTGCAAAGTATCTTCATTTGAATTCAGTTGACCGATTCCGTATGTCAAGAAATCCCGTAGTTCGCTAACTATTCGGCCGGAATGTCCGTCTAGTTTCTTCAGAATTTCCTGCACGCGACGCAAGGCATATCCGAGACGCCCCTTATCAAGATGAGACTGCAAGCTCTCACGTATGTTTTTGATAGCGCTTAAATCGCTCACTTGAAGTTGCGTAGAGACATTCTTACCAAAAACCTCACCAACTTTATTTACGAGATGTGCATCAAACTCAAACTGAAGATGATCTGCGTCTTTAATGGCTGTGATTGAACCGACCAAACCTCTGATAGCTTGTTCAGGTGTTTGATTAACAGCTTCAAAGTCAAACTCGCCGGACAACGATGCCCATCGAGCCAAAGCCTTTCGTGCTTTTAATCTCCATTCGATTAAATCCCGAACATACTGCCAATCCTCAGCCCCTTTTGGTTTTATTCCGGCAACCGTAACCGAGCTCACTAGTCCTCGCGGAACGGCACTACCTACCGGCAATATAAATGCGCTTTTACCTGCAACTAAGCGTTTGAGCGCTTCATTAAATTCCTCATTGAGTTCTGAGTTCTCTGGTAGTTGTACAGCTTTTGAAACAAGTGCTGCTCTTTCAGACTCCAACTCAAGTAGCGAATCGCAAGCCAGTCTCAATGTCACGACCAACGGATCTGTCGTTTCCTTGTCAGCCATTCGATCTCTGAATGAGGCGATCCAAGGCAAACTGACTGCAGACAATCGATCCGCAATTTGCTGCCGTTTTTCCAAAAATTCTGAAAGCTGATCCGCTTTGGCAAACGTGTCTGATGTTGAATCTATCAGAGGTAAGACTGCACCTTTCTCAACTGCAGCCTCAATCGTTTTCGCTCTCACAAGGTCACGGTGCAGCGCCAGCAGATCAACCCACGCAGGGAAATCATTGGCTTTGGGTATGGTGCAGCCAACGTAGCCGAGATTGCCCCCCACAGCCTTTCGGGACTGTCTTAAGGCTGTGACCTCTTCGTCAGTAACTGTTATGTCTGTTTTTTCAGGGAGCTCATCATCAAACCATTGATGCGAATCAGCTTGCTCTAGAACCTCTCGCGCCATTTCTTCAGGGCTAACTGACTTTCCTCGGAATTCATACGTTCGCATCTGACGTTGCGCGTAATCCTCAACTGTCTTATCTACATTTGAAATCTTTGCGTGCAGTTGATCAATTAACGACTCTCCTGCGGCGATTGCTTTTTCAGATTGAGCAGGATTAAGCTGTGACACCCGAGCGGCAATCGTTTGAATTGAGTGTTCAAACTGTTTTTTTCCATCTCGCTCGTCAGAAAGAAGTGAAACACATAGTGGACGAATTCGTTCGGGCAGCTTTTCCTGCACAACAGCCAATGCAGACTCACCTTTTGCAGTTACCAAAACTCGTTTACCTTGCGCAAGGTAATGGCAAATCACGTTCGCAATCGTGTGCGTCTTGCCGGTTCCTGGTGGCCCCTGCACCACAACACCGTCGTTGCTTTCAAGCTTTTGAATGATTGAAACTTGCTCTTCGTTGTAAGGCATCGGGAAGAACAGTTCACGCGCACCGCTAGGGCTATGACTTGTAGATAAACCTCTAAAAGGTATCTCTGGCCGTCTGCGAACCGCATCATCACCCGAAGTTACGAAACTCTGAATAACTCCCGGAAGTATCTCTGCAACTTCTAGTTTTTCCTTAAGGCGTCTGACATCCTCAAGGAGGATGTCTCCAGTACGTTTCCGACCAAAAATCACCCACCCGTTTGACACCAACATCTTATTGGAGGGTGTAGGTAGTGAAGTCGAACCTTCCGAGTTCACATAGCTACCGGATGGATCAAGGTGACCGACTGCCGCGCGTAAGGTCGGCTCGAACGTACTTTCCTCAAATGGAGTAATACGATTCGTTCCAGTTGCTTGGACATTCTTCCAAAATGTTTCAAGCTGACTGATGCCAGAAATTTCCATTTCGGCATAACAG
>JACCEC011204738.1_pt1 | contig 12918 bp, 15 predicted proteins | sample 7450121 | NCBI WGS metagenome assembly JACCEC01 (sample SAMN15323455, study PRJNA562643) | freshwater metagenome | isolation source: river surface water | place: USA:Blue River Watershed | collected 2017-08-18 | reverse complement strand
TCTATACTCTTAATTACTATTAATAAATGCTTTAATTTTTTGGATTTTTTCTAACTGTTTACTCCAAAAATTTTCGATTAATTCTTAACAGTTTGATGATATTTTATTTTTCCAAAATGGCGATCGCATAATTTCACCCTGCCACGCCACACCCCGCCGCGCCACGCCACACCCCGCCACACCCCGCCGCGCCACGCCACACCCCGCCGCGCCACGCCACACCAAAAAGCGTTTTGGCTATTTCTGCTGTTACCCCCCTTTAATGGCGTCAAAATGTGCCAAAACCTAAAAATGGCACAATCTTACAAAATCACTTTTTTGTTTTGTAGCACGGTCAAAACCTTATATATCAATGGTTTTAAATGGCACATTGATTTGTAGTATGTTTTGTAACATCAAAAATATTCTCTAAGTATTTATACTCATCACAAATCAACAAAAAACCCCAAACCTATATAGATTAAGGGTTTTAAGGTTTTAAGGGTTTATTCTAAAAACAGAAATCACAGAAGACAGACATCTCCTGTGACCACAAATATTATCAATAATACAATGGTAAAAATACAATGGTAAACTATCTCAGCGATTTTGACAACCACACCACCGCTACCGCTACCGCCGTTTTGGTTTGGGGGCTGCCTGTTTAATATTTCTATGTTGTTTTAAAACTTTGATTCTGGCAATTTCTTGGTTTGAATCTGTAAATTTATTTAAAAACTGTACATCATAAACTCCTGTAATGTCTAATTCTCTATCACTTTCAGCATAAAAACTGACACCTACACCATCAGGTAAACTACACCCAAATAAAGGATTATTAAACCTATTTAGTCCTGAAGATACCCCTACAAATCCATTATCACTTAATTTTGTGTAGGTTTCTAAATCTACCAATTTATATTGATCGGGCGCGTTTAAATTAGTTTTTTTAGAAATCACTATACAAAGTCTTGAATCTCCAATTTTAGGCGGTTTGATTAATCTTACTAGCATTAATTTAATCCTTAAATTTTTCCTGAGTTCATCTTAACATAAAAATTTAATATTCGTCAATACCTAAAATAGATTATAATAATTTCAGTATCTTAATTTTTCCTAAACTATAAACCCCGCTATCAATAATAACGGGATTTTATTTTTTTAAAATCAGTTCGATACCGAGAATGTCTTATTACATTTTTTACACTTGCGACGGTTTTTACCATTCTTTACACTCTCAAAACTACCACAATGGGTACACTCGATAAGCTGACTTTTTGACGGTGTGATAGGCTGTGATGTGATGGGATGTGATGACTCCAAAACCTTTACAGTTATGGTTTCTAGCGTTTGTGATAGCGCGGGATTGTGGGATGATTCTGTGATGGTTTGGGATGACTCGGTAAAATATTCCCGTGAGTTAGGCAGTTGTGCTATGTATCCTTTATTACCCATCTCTCTAACTAATCCATAATATTTGATATCGCTAGTTCTGAACAAATTAAAATCATTTTCAAGTAATTCTATATCATGTTTATTAGGAGCATAATTGATACCATTCTTAATAGCATCCCCTAAATAAATCTGGCAAAATTGATATAAATCTCCTATCTGCCATTTTAGAACTGAAACGTTAGCAATTTGTCCTATAGCCAAAACATAAATCTTTAAAGAACGTCCCAAACTAACTGCATTTCTAACACTTAGAGATATGTCCTCTGGTTTTTTATCAAAACTTTTCGCCTGTAAAATTAATTGTTGAAATTCGTCTATAATCCAGTATTGCGCTTCCCATTCTCGACACGGTAAACCGTTAGCAATTTGTTTTGTATTACTCTCTAATCTCTCATGAATTACCCCGTTTAAATCTTCCAAACCATTGTAAGCATTTTTAATACCAGAGATATCCATAAAACCTAAATAATCTGGTTTTATGGGTTTGTTTCCTATCAAGAATACGCTAGTATCATCAGGTTTTGGCTGTATAAATTTAAAGGTAAAATTGCCTAAGATTCTATGAATTAATGCAGAATAATTATTAGCTAACTCTGACTTACCAGTACCACGCGCTCCCAAAATAATTAAGTTTGACTGACTTTGTGCTATCCTTTCTAACCATCCTGAATGATTTTTAATCTTATCTTTAGAACTTCTACTATCAACAATAACCCGTAACTTTCCTTTACTTATTGAATAGTTTGGGGATGATTCAAAATTCTCGGATAATCCTGGCAATTGTGTCAAAACTTCTTTAATGTTTGACTCTGTAAACTCTGATAATATCTCAAAGATATGTGTTAAAATCCCAAAATTATCTGATGATTCTACATAATTTAACCTGATATTTTTCTTAGAAAATAAAGTTAAAATCAGTCGAACATCTTGATTTTTGGGGGCTTTAGCTTCATTTTGTAACAGTATAATAGTTTGATTTAAACTTTTTATATCATTCTCCAAACTATTAATAATTGCTTTTAAATTCTCATTTTCATTAATAGCATTATCTATTTTTTGTTCATAGGTGATAACCTGCTTTTCTAGGGTTAATTGAGCTTGCGAGACAGATAATTCAAGGTTTCTGCTATCAATTTCTAGCAGTTTTTTAACTTGTTCATTCTCAGAAATTAATTCTTTAGCATAATTTTCTTGCCCTTCTAACTGGATGATTCTATCAGTAAGACCTTTAATTTTTGATTCATAACTATTAATAATAGTGGTTTTTTCTTGTTCTTTTTTATCAGTCAGATTGCTTAATTGATTGCTTAAAATCCTTTCATAATCAGACTTTTGAACTTCTAAAGTTGTCTTTAGTTCCTTTGTTTTTTCCGACAATTTAACCTTTAATTCTTTTAATTGTTGGTTAAAGTCTGATTGTGATTTGTCAATCATAGACTGATAAAAATTATCTAACTCGTTTTTTTCTGACTTGATTTTGTCGAGTTCAAAATCTAAAGTTTTAATTGATTTAAGGTTAAAATCTAAATCATTTTTAGCTACCTCTAATTTATCTTGTAGCTCTTTAATTTTCCGGTTTGGGGTATAGCCTAACCAAGCCAAACTAAGACCGCTAGAAACGCCCGCTATTGTTCCCAGAATTAATTTATCTTTTCGAGATAAGTCAGGAGAGATAGGTGATAAAAAAAGCACCCCTAGGGATGCACTCAAAGCCAAAAATTTGATATACATTTTATCGCAGTTGATTAATTTTCTGTGATGCAAGTGGAGTAAATTTGAGGGAGAATAACGCTTGAGACTCGGATAATTCTGCTTTGATTTGAGATAACTCTAACATCGCCTTATTACCTTGAATTAATAGCTTTTCTCGATTAATCCGAGTCATTGATTTTTCAAAGTTTAATCCATCAGTTAACTGTAGGGTTTTTTCTTTCAAAATGTTAAGATTAATCCCATCTTGAGTTAAATTTTCAGTTGCTGATAAAACATTAAACTCAGAACGTTTAACGTTAATTTGTGACACTCTCAAATCATTACATTTTGCCAGAATCTTGTTATCAAGAATCCCCAAATCTAAATCATACAATCGTTGTTGTTTAAATTCTTTTTGTAGCTCATAGTTACCTTTGCTTACCACTTTTCTACTACTCCCTTAATCTGTTTAACTTGAGTTTGGCAGTTGAGATACTTAACTTTGATCGTCTTGTTTTGATTCTCAAGATTTGACTGATAAGCTGATACTTGAACTTGATTAAATCCAAAACTTATCAGATACCCTAAAACTACTGCAAAACCAAACTTTAATGGTTCTACCATATTGATATATAGGGGATTTTAACCCCCTATTGCTAACATAAACCTAACAATTCGTAATCTTTTAAATTGTCATTCATTACCCTAGACTTTGGGGAAGATATCGACAATTTGAGTTTGATGGTAAACTCAAAGTTTGCTGTAAATTTTTCATCCGTTGCATGATTTCTTGGGGATTCATTAACAAAAAATCTTGATTCTCACGCTCTTTTAATTGTTGGTTTTGTTCTGTAATTTTAGACTGTAATAGGTTTGTAATTCCCGTGTTTTTTAATACTTCAAAATGGGAATCATAGCACTCTAAATATAATCGAGCGTCCGAAAAAGCGTCTTTAACCGCCTGACTTTTTAAGACTTCATTTCTTAACTCATATTCCGAGTAAGGAATCGTAGAAGTTTGGGGATTTTGCGGGGTTTGATTGTACATCGTTTTGGTTTCCTGAGTGGTTTGATTGTCGGTTTGATTGTCGGTTGTTTTGGTTTGTTTCGATTGTGTAGCCATTGTTTTGTAATTCCTTAATCAGTTGTTTTTTAGCAAATTTAATCGTGTGTTTTTGGACTAAAGTTAGAAATATTTTAAAGACTTCTAACTCTGATTCATTTAGTGATCCCATACCCTTCTCATAACGCCACAAATCAATGTTTAGGGGTGAGAGAATATCATCTATTGTTTTGATGTATCTGTACCCTGTAGCCATTGATAACCCATTGATTGAGAATAGAGAATCAAGTGATAATGAATTGATAAAAATTTGACTCATATCATGTTTATCTCATCCCTTTCTTATGGTTTTTTCAATTCATTCTCACACTATAAAACCCCTATTGCTAGGGGTCAATTTAACGATTAAATTAATTAAGTATTGATTTATTCAATATCTGGAAAATCTGGAATTTTCAAACCTTCTGATAAGATGTAATCAAGACTTACACAAAGATTAACAACCGCTTGCGATGGTCTTGATTTATTCTTAGTTTGTAAAAAATATTTTCTATATTGGTTTTCAGATATTCCTAACAAAAAAGCGGTCTTTGTAACGGATAATTTATACTTTTGTTGGAATTGAAAAATAATCTCTATAGGGGATAAAACGGCTATAGTAGCCACTTTCGATGCTATCATGATTAATGCTCCTAGTTAAGATAGGGGACGCGCTACGGGGTGTTTCTAGCACCGCCGTAGCATTTTGTGTTTGGGGAGATTATAGCCTTTATTTGTTGAAAACAAACCTTAATTATTTAGGCAATTTATCGGGATTTAATTCTTGATAAGTTTTGAGAGCGTTGTAATTAATGCCATAACGCTTGTTTAATAATGTTTTGGTCGGTTCTACATTATTTTCGATACATTCATTGATTGCATTTTCAATTTTTTCAATGGTTTCTAGTGACTTCCCTTGATTTCGTTTAGCTACACCGTTAGAAGTGTAAAGTTTAATTGCCTTATCAATTTGTGCGATATCATTAATATTATCTGAATTCATCAAAACGATATTAAGCAAAGCGTCTTTTAACGCGGTGATGTTTCCTTTACCCCGTACCGTTTTGAATCCGAGTTTAATTGCTAAGATATCTTCTGGTTTAGCGGTTGTTTCAGTAGTTTTGTCGGTAGTCATTGCTTTTTTCCTAATTGGTTTATGCTTACCATATTAACAACTCCTATAGCGGTTGTCAATATACGTACCATTACCATTTTATAAGGAATTATCTTTAACCTATAAGAAAATTATATCAATCATCCCTTGTAGGTTCTCAGGTTATGCGTTATCCTATAGAGGTAGTCAAGAAAAAAACCGCTTAACATTATGCCTAGTCTAAACACAATCGAGATTAAAGAATTTGAAACCATCAAAACCGAGTTAAAAAGACTTTGGGATGATTGTGATATAGCGTCCATAGAGTCCAGATTCATACCTAAAAGATTAGATGGTAAGAGAGTAGATTTAATCCCTTGGTTGTCTGGTAATTTTGATAAAAAGACTGTAGATAACTTGCTACAGTTCCAAACCTTATCCTATACCATTACTGAAAAATTACTTAATAGTAAAAACTCTGATACAACTAAAGTTAAGAAGTTAACAGTTTATCGGAAAATGATTTCAGAATTGTTAACAGAAACCTACGAAAAAAATAGTTACAATTTAATACCCTATGCTCTTTTTGCCTTTCCAGATAGCGGGGTGATAGTATGTAAAATTAATCGAGATTACACTAAAGATATACAGTCTAAAAATACTGGTGATAATCGGATAGGTATTACTAAAAACATTCTTAATCAATTAATTGAAAATGCTGTTAATGATTTAAGAAAGTCTATAGAAGTCAATCGAGATTATGCCAGTAAAATGTTAGCAATTGAATTATTAACTGGTAGACGACAATATGAGGAGATACTATCTAAAGACTGTTTTATCGAGTTTGAAAGTGATGGATTTTTCCGTGTTTTGGGTTTGGCAAAATCATCACAACTTAAGAAAGAAACTGCTTTTAAACTTCCCTATTTAGGATTAAATTATCAAAAATTTGATGGTGAGATAGGAGAATTGTTAGCATCAAACCTCAAATTAATACGTGGTTTTGTTGCAGAAAAATCAGAACTAAAAACCCCGTTATCTGTACTCCTAAACACTCTAATTATGCAAGCGTCCCTAGTACATGATAGTATTTTAAAACCCGTTAGAAAGTCATCTAACCTAGAAATGATAAACGGTAAAACTCATATTTTTCGTAAACTTTACGCTTTTTCTTGCTATGTGTTCCTGGATGATTGTAGAAGTAATGAGTCACAATATTTTGCTGAAATACTTGCAGAGGGAACTATAGATTTTACAGGGTATCTAAAGTTAAACGATGTCACCGCTAAATCTTATTCAATTTTCCGATTAGTTGAAACACTGTAATTTTTTGTAATATACTTTAGGAGTAGTCTTTTAGGAGTAGTCTAAAAAATTACTCCTATCAATTAAAATAATGCCGCGTCAAAATTTTTCTAAAATTGAAACACTACCAGAAAAAGACTTAAAACAGATACAATCTTTAGCCAAAAATGGGTATAGTTTCAAGTATATTTTTGAATGGATTGAAACTAGGGGATTTAAAATTGCCTTAAAGACTGTGCAAATCTGGCATAAAAAATACCTAGAATCTATTAAAGATAATTCAGAAACCGCTACTAAAGCATTATCAGCAATCAATAAACAAGAGCGTGATACCACACCTAATCCTACAATAGATGACCCTGATGATTTAGAAAAGATTAGACAATCATGGCACATCAAACCTATCGAATATTATCTCGATAATGTCGGAAAAGAAGGTGACGATATTGCTTTAGAAACTGCTGATTTAGATTTAGAAGTTACTACAGTGGCTATTGTTTACGACTTATTTGTTAGTGTTAGTGTTCTGACAAAAAATAGACTTGACTTGTATCAGCAAGGTTTAGCAAAATTCCCCAATGAACAAATCAAATCTTTAAAATTAATCTATGAAATGTATTCTGAAGTAACCGCAATTCAAGAAAGTCTACACTTTGAAACCGCTATGCGCTCTATTGATAAATTTAAACGCAGAATCAAAAAGATGGAAGATCATGAGTTATTTGGTACAGATGATTATGATTAAGCTGATAATTTATCTTCTAAATTTATATTCAATTCTTTACATTTTGATTCAAAATTTTTACGCAATTTTTTTAAATTGATAACTATACAGTCAACATCTTCATCACCATTGAATAGATATATATGTTTATCTTTGTTTGGGAATAGTTCTTTTAAAACATTGTCTAGTTCTTTACAAAAAACATCATTGTTTTCAATGATTGTATTAACTTGACATTGTTTTCTAAAAATATGATAACCTAACAAATGATTCTCATATAAAGTATCACAATTTAAAACATTATTAAACTGTAACAGAATTAAATGCGTCCAGGTTAAATTAGTTTCATGTACAATTGTTTTACAAATAAAAACAAAAAACGCTTGATTTAAAGTATATTTTGATGGTTTTATAGCGGGTTTTACTAATCCCTTAACTTCTAATTCTTGCAACATACCTACACTTTTAAATCCCAAAATTTTGGATAAGGTTGCCCTTGTGAAAAATTGTTGATTAAGCATATATACTCATTTAACCTCTATTGTAAACTTTTATTACAAAATACAGTAAATTATATGTTATACTGTATATTAATATTATGGCACAAAACGGGGTGACAAAACAGTATGTGTTTCCATCTTGACAATTTGTCGGATAAAGAGATGAGTTTGATTGTTGCTGAAATCGAAAAGAGAAGGCGACAAAAAAACCTGTATCCAGATAAAAAAATTGTCCAGCCTAAAAGTGATTCTGTTGAAACACCCCTACTTTTTGCGATAAATCCAAAATAATCCTAGGAATCAAAATCATGGTACTCAAAGCTAAAATCGCTAACAAGGTTTCTACACAAGAAAATGGTCTTACAATCGGTGAAATCATCGCTATAGAAGATATAGAGGAGCATACCGATAAAGAAGGTAAGAAAGAGGTTTTTTACGCTTCACAGTTTGAATTTCAGATAGCTGTTAAGGGAACTAAAAAAGATATCTTGATGCGTTTCTGGACTGGACAAAATATTAACTCTGAAAAGTTTGAGATAGATGGAGAGGAAACAAGCGACTACAACCGTCTAACACGGTTTTTACTCAATATGGGATTACTGGATTCTAAAAAATTAGCTGAATTAGATAAAGCTAAAATTGCAGAATCAGATATTGAATTAGATTCTTTAATCGGTCAAAAAATCGAGTTTAAAATGAATAAATCAATTAAGCGTAAAGGGTTGTCAGTGATAGATATTAAGTCAATCAAACCCGTCAAAACTGCTAAATAGTACCAAACATTAAAACGGGGTGTAATAACCCCGTTAGTAGTCTTTATTCACTTCTTAAATTATAGCATTATGCCATTTATTTGTGACGGTCAAAATTCAAATCTGATACCACCTAAACACGATATAGATTATCTTCTATCACTCCCCAAACTTACATTAATTCCTGATACAGAATACACTCAAAAAGCATTAATGATTGTAGATGGGATAGGTATCTACTCGCCACAATTAGCTAAGGGTTTAGGGTTTGTATGGTTATACAATGAGTTAAAACCTGACTTTCATCCTATTATAAATACTTTAGATATTGTAGGGATTAAGTCATCTATTCCGAGTAATTTTGATGAAATGTTAATAGATTTAGGTGAACTAGAATCAAGTATTTTTGACGGTGAAAGAAACCCTAAAAAAGCATACGATACAGCTATAAAAGAAGGTTATCTATTAGATTTTTTTGATACCTATAATCTGACTGAAAATAACTTAATTTATAAACGGAATAGTCGAGATAAAACATCATCACTAATCATCAAACCTGAATCAATTTTAATCGAGTTAGGCTTCTTTTTTCAACACGCGGATTTCTTTAAAATTTGGGGACGGAATCATCAAGAATGGTTACTAAAGACCGCGCGGATTAGTCAGTATAGAGTATTAAAACTGATGGGAAGTAATGATAATAAATGTTTTTATCTTGATATCGAGAATAGATTAATAGAAGTTAGAATATCACTGCGAGAATATATGTACAGATTCCCACCGCGTCTAAAGGGATTAGATAACCAGGCCAAAATTTTTGGAGTTGACTCAAGAAAAATTAATATTAAAACTGATGAAATTGCTGTAAAGTTAGGAATTAAAAAAGATGATGTTATGGAAAATATGAGTTTATTTAGAGAGAATCTTGTAGATGAATTTATCAATTATTTAACTGTTGATTTGTTCACTACTCACGGTTTGGATGAAACACAAAGAGAATTATTGCATTTATTAAGAAGTAATTTTGAATTAGATGATGTAGAAATATCCGATACAACAGGTGCTAACGTTTCAAAATTTATAGTTAATTTAATTAGTAAAAACTTTAATCAATCATCTAATTCTAAAGAATATAAATTGAATGAATCAATCATAAAGAATCAGATGAAACTAACTAGAATTGATAATCTACAAGAAATTGAATTAAATGATTTTGGCTATCAATCATTCTTAACTGTAGGTGGTTTATTATTTAGTAGAATGTCAGAATATCCCTATTTACGGGGTAATTTTGGGGATTTAGATCAAAAATCATGTTATGCCACTGCAATGAGTAAGTTAAACATTTATTTAGGGGAACCAAAAGTAGTCACATTCAAATATAAAAACAAACCAAAATTAAGAGAGGTTGCTAACTTTATAAAACAGAAAAATATTCCTAAAGATGGATGGTTTGTTAGGGTGTCAGGTAAGTTTGAATTAGCTTATAACACATTGATATTATCAGATTTAAGGTTTGTACCCAAAAAGTTAAAAAACCCTGAGATTATCCCATTCAATATAGATATACAAAGATCGGTAACAGTAGCTAGCAATCCATCAAAATACGGAATTAATGATAATAAGAAAGTTTTGGGGGGTTTTAATAATGATAAAGTAGGCAAGAAGTTAGCAGTATCTACACTATTATTAAAAGAAGTTAAGTTTGGATTGATTAACTTTGATATTTTAGAATCTATCCTATTATTGCCTATAGAATGGCAACAAGAATATTTTGATTTAGATGTTAATGCCATGGTTTATTTCGTACCTGAATTGATTGTAGATACCTTAGAAGATTTAGAATTAAAACGTTCTGAATTGTCAGATGAACCTATTTTGCAAAAGTTTGATTTTGATAAAGAAATCAATTCTCATACATCCCAAAATTATAAAAATAATGTAGCGTTACGTTTTGATATTGGTAGTATTTGGACAGAATTAAAAGATAATAGAAATAGATACAAAAAAGATAAAAACCCTGTTCAGGAAGTTTTAAAACTATTCCAAAATAGCGGTTACGGGGTGTTAGCTTGTCTATACCTTTCTACCAATAATTTAATGGCGTCTAATCAGATAACTGCTATGGCGCGGGTCGGTGCATGGATGATGACTAACGCTCTTAATGGGTTTGCACCTATTACAGATGGTACAGCTTTTTGTTGGGATAACATACCAATCAATAAAACTTTTATAGATGTTTTAAAAGTTAATCCAGAATACCTTTTTAACTTTGATGATAGTATCAATTCAGGATTAACTATTCCTGAGAATAGACAAAATTGGATTGATACAGAATTTAAAAAACATCTAGCAAAATTTTATCAGGTAGATGTTAACCATCATTTAATTCAAAAGTTTGATTATGATTTAAAAACCGAGAATTTTGAAACTAAAGAAGGTAAGACAATTGAAACAGATTTATTTACAATTTATATTAACTCTAATTCTGGTAATTATATTAAGGGGATGGGAGAATGTAGTATCATGTTAGATGAAATTGAATATGATTTTATACATCAGACAGACTACTTAAAAGCACGGTCGTACCATGCTAACGATGATTTAATTAAATGGTATTCTGAATCATTACTAGACGGATATAAACAACCTATAATCTATTCCGAGAATAGTATTTTAAAGTTTGGGGACGGAACACAAAAAGCTATTCAATACTTAAAAGAAGTCGAGAGAATTGTTCACCCTATGGGATTCTCTCTAAAGATTTTTAAAATGATGAAATTAATTACCCGTTCACAATTTCTATTCTTAAATGAAACACAATTAAGAAATTTTGAAACCAATGAAAGTAAGTTAGCAGAAATTAGTAAGCTATTCTCATCTAAAAAGTTTTGGGATGATTTTAAACATGATGAGAAGATAGAAGGTGAGAATTATTATGAGTTTAGCAAAACTCATAGCACGGGTGTAGGTTTTGAACTGTTAGCATTAATGAATAAATATAAAGGTTCTGTTAAGTCTGTACGTCAATTAATACAGGGTAAAATATTAGAAGGTTGCCAAAACTTTAACGCAGGGTTAAACATTGATAGAACTATAGATAAGGTTTTAAACGATGATATTAAAGAATTGTTAGCAACTGTAATAATGCTTAAAAAGAATGAAGATTTAAAGTTAAAAAATACTTTATTAGAAAGTTTAAAAGAACCTACTTTATTAGTAGTTAGTCGAGATAATGTACATACTTTAGATGATGTTTGGACTGATGAAAATGAATAATCCCTATTCCCTATTCCCTATTCCCTATTCCCTATTCCCAAACCCTAAACAGGCAGGCCCCAAACCAAAACGGCGGCTAAATCCAAACCCCAAACCCTTAAAACCCCAAAACCCTTAAACTGTATAGGTTTGGGGTTTTTTGTTGATTTATGATGAGTATAAATGCTTAGAGAATATTTTAGATGTTACAAAATATACTACAAATCAATGTGTCATTCAAAACCATTGATATATAAGGTTTTGACCGTGCTACAAAACAAAAAAGTGATGTTGTTAGGTTGTGTCATTTTTTAGGTTTTGACACATTTTAAAGGCATTAAAGGGGGGTAGTTGCAGAAATAGCAGAAATAGCCAAAAAGCTAAAGCGTGGCGTGACGTGGCGTGGCGGGTCAAACTACATCCAGAAGGATAACGGGGCGGGGCATGGCGGTGACGTGGCGCGGCGCGGCGGGACGGCGTGGTGAAATTATGCGATCGCTATTTTGGAAAAATAAAATATTATCAAACTGTTAAGAATTAATCGAAAATTTTTGGAGTAAACAGTTAGAAAAAATCCAAAAAATTAAAGCATTTATTAATAGTAATTAAGAGTATAGACTATACCTATAGACGTGACTACGATTATAAGTGAGACTACACCTATAGAAGTGACTACGATTATAAGCGAGATTATACCTATAGATGTGACTACGATTATAAGTGAGACTACACCTATAGATGTGACTACTGCTATAAATAAGACTACGACTATAGAGGTGACTACTATAAATGAGACTACGACTATAGAGGTGACTACTACTATAAATGAGACTACGGCTATAGAGGTGACTACTTCTATAAATGAGACTACGCCTATAGAGGTGACTACTCCTATAAATGAGACTACGCCTATAGAGGTGACTACTCCTATAAGTGAGACTACGCCTATAGAGGTGACTACTCCTATAAGTGAGACTACGACTATAGACGTTGCAAGGTTCTAGCTAGAACCTTGCAACGTCTATAGTCGTAGTCTCACTTATAGGAGTAGTCACCTC
>JACCEC010896380.1_pt1 | contig 12920 bp, 14 predicted proteins | sample 7450121 | NCBI WGS metagenome assembly JACCEC01 (sample SAMN15323455, study PRJNA562643) | freshwater metagenome | isolation source: river surface water | place: USA:Blue River Watershed | collected 2017-08-18 | reverse complement strand
GCGCGTCGAGATTCCGGACCTGTGGTTTAGCGACGAAGAGGCCCTTGCCCTGATCACCATGCACCACCTGCTGGCATCGGTCGATGAGATTGGTCTGATTGCGCCACACGTGGAATCGATTCAGAAGCGGCTCGATTCGGTCTTAAAGGATGTGGGTACTAACCGACGGGAGCTGATGGATCGGGTAAAGCTGATCGCGATCGGTGATCGGCGCCATAACACCGAACATTTCAAGACAGTCGGCGCAGCGCTGTTTGAACGCAAACAGCTGCAGATGAACTTCTTCACTAAAGGTACGGGGAAGTATTCTGATCGGGTCATCTCGCCCCAGCGGCTGATCCGTTACCGGGACAACTGGTATGTCGATGCCTGGTGCCATCAGAAGGAACGACTGCAGACATTTTCTTTGGATGGGATTCGCAGCGCGAAGGTACTTTCTGAAAAGGCGGTATCGGTAGATAAAAACCAACTCGATGCCCAGCTGAAATCTAGCTACGGCATCTTCAGTGGTCAGGCCGACAAGGTTGCCAAACTGCGGTTTACGCCGGAACGCGCCCGGTGGGTCAGTCTTGAAGACTGGCATTCGGAGCAACGCGGCACCTTTGATGATGAAGGCTACTACTTGTTAGAGGTGCCCTACGCCGATGACCGAGAGCTGGTGATGGATATCCTGAGGCACGGATCAGAAGTGACCGTGCTGGGCCCGGCGGTACTGCGTGACAAAGTTGCAAAGGCTTTGAAGGCGGCGACGGGGAATTACGAGGGTTAGTCAAGCGGACAGCTAACGACCCCGCTTGGTCACAATTTCCCTTGACGCCTGCTCAATCAGATCTGGCGACACACCATGCGCAACCAACGCCCGAATGAGTTGAGTGACGGGGGGCTCGAGTAAAGCCTCGTCTCTTCGCAGCCCTTCACTTAAGTAAAGTTTCAATAATGTTTGGTAGCCGCGTAAACCGCGTTGCGGAGCGATCCGCTTCATGGATTCAACGACATCTTGAGGCATACGAACCGTGATTGACGTCATTGGCCGATCCTTAGCTAATCTTTCTTTGATTCGGCTACTCGACATAGAACGCTTCCTCTTCCCGGGTGGCCTTTTTTGCTGAAATAATCCGAACTTGTTCATCAGTTTGCTGAACATGAACGACAAATAGTAGTCGTGCCAAAGCATCAAAACCCACCACAGCTTGTCGTCGCTCCTGGTTCACGGTTGCATCCATGACTCGAATAAAGGGATCAAAAAAGACGGTGACTGCAATTTCAAAAGTGACTTTGTGCTTTTCCTCATTCGCCAAAGCCTTACTACGGTCCCAGACAAACCGGATTCCTTGATAATCAAAGAATTGATCCAATTTTCATCATCCTGCTTTAAAGTATTTACTTTGTCAATACAATAAAAATCTAGCCATAAATATTCTTTTAAACAATAAATGTGGTGGATAAAATCAGCCGCAATGCCTAGGCAAAGGAGCACATTTAGGTGGCGGAAGTCGTTTGTTTCTGTAATGGCGTCTATGACGAGGACCTGCGCGACTACCTAGCGCGCTATCCAACAGACTCCATTGATGAGCTGCGCGCCAAGGAGCGCATCTGTAACAAATGCCGCCAATGCGAACCGATTGTGATCGAGGAAATTGAGCGGGCTATAAAGCGTCGCGGGCAAGCTGCAACTGGTGTAGCGTAATTTTTCGGACTTCGATCTGACTGGCTTCGATATGCGCCCGGATCAGGCGCCTGGCTTCATCCGTGCGCTTGTTCAGAATCGCCTTCAGAATCTGCGAATGCTCATCATAGGTGGCGTCAATACGGGGCTGGCGTGTGAAATCTAGTTTTCGAATCACTCGGATCCGATCTGTAATCTCTTGATGCGTACTCTGGATCACGGGATTGCCAGTCGCCTGGACCATGGCGCAATGAAATGACTCATCTAGCGCACTGACTTCCTGAGCGTCATAGAGCCGCTTAGCTTTTGGGACGAGCCAGATCTTCGCAAGACTATCTAAAACCTGTTGAGATGCCTGCGGATCGCCCAGGATCTTGCCTTCGCATAAGCGTTCTGCAGCCTCTGTCTCGATCAGAATCCGAAAGTCGTAGAGTGCATCAAAGAGTTTGAAATCTAAAGGTAACACCCGCCAGCCATTTCGATAGAGCACTTCTACATGGCCTTCCTGCTGAAGCCGAAACAACGCCTGTCGAATTGGAGTGCGAGAGACGGTGAGCCGTTCACAGAGTTGCTGCTCGGTGAACCGATCACCAGGCAGTAGCAGAAAGTTAAAGATCGCGTAGCGAATGCGTTCATACGCTTCATCGGCAAGCAACTTGCGACTGGAGCTGACGACTTCTTGCATTACTTACGGACCTCCCGTTGGAAGATCTCTAAGCTCTTCTTCTTTGTGGCAATAAAGCTCGGCTCAGACAGCGTGGCGGTTGTGCGGGGCCGAGGATCGTCATAGGTCAGGATATCGGCAATGCTCGTTGGTCGCTTCGTGAGCAGCAGTACCTGGTCTGCCAGGTAGACCGCCTCCTCCAGATCGTGCGAGACCAACATCATGGTCGTGCCGGTCTTCATGAAGACTTCCTGGAGCTTTTCCCTAATAAACAGGGTCATCTCGAAATCAAGCGCCGAGAAAGGCTCGTCTAGAAATAACACTTCAGGGTTTGGCGCTAGTGCCCGCATGATGGAAGCCGTCTGCTGTTGGCCGCCAGAGAGCTCATACGGATAGCGGTTCAGGTCAAACTTCACATCAAACGACGCCACAAGCTCTTCAAGACGACGATCGACTTCCGCCTTGCTCTTACCCATGAGTTTCAAGGGGTAAGCAATGTTGTCGATAGTGCGCCACCAGGGGAAAAGCGCCTCGCGGTAGTTCTGAAAAACATACCCAATAGTGGTGTCCTTCAAAGACTTGCCATCGAATAAGATCTCACCACCGTCGATGGGGATTAGCCCGGCGATCATGTTGATCAGCGTGGACTTACCGCAGCCATTGGGACCAAAGATCGAGACAATCTTCCCTTTCGGGATATCCAGATCGAAATCTTCATACAACGGCCAACCGGCAAAATACTTGGTTAGCCCGCGAATCGTAATGTGCGTCCCTGCTGGGCCCGGACGAAAGGCAGGTTTCGGTACTTCCGCATAGACAGGGCCATTAACAACGATAGTCATCGACCGCTCCAGTGAACAATACGTTTTTCAATCGCCAGAAACAGAATGTTTAAGGCATAACCAAGAATGCCGGCGGCCATGATGGCGGCATACATCATTTTGGTATTCATCACCTGCTGGGTATTAATGATTGCGTAACCAAGCCCGCTCTCTGACCCAATAAACATCTCAGCCACGACCACAATCACCAGGGCCATTGAGACGGCTGAGCGAAGACCAACGAACGATGCCTGAAGGCTTTCCCAGATCAAAACATCTTTGAAGATCTGCCAACGACTAGCTCCCATGACTTTCGCGGCAGCGACACGCTGCTTGCGTGCATTAATCACCCCATAGGCACAGTTAAAGACGATCAGAAGCCAAGCGCCGAAGGCTGCTATTGCAATCTTATTGATATCCGATGTTCCAAAGATCAACAGAAATAGCGGGATCAATGCAGATGCTGGGGTAGACCGGAAAAAGTCGATCACGAACTCAACGCTACGATAGGCACGCTCATTACTGCCTAGGACAATGCCTAAGGGCATACCGGCAACTAATGCGATCATGAAGGCGACTAATGTGCGATAGAGCGTCACCCAGAAATCGTGAAGCAGTGAACCGCCGCCCATTCCGGTGATTAAGGTCACCAGTACCTCGAGCGGTGGCGGCAGAAGAATAGCTTTGATGAATCCGAAACGAACCACAATGTCCCAAAGGACAAGCAGGACCACAGGACCCAGTAGCGGTAAAAACCGCTTCAGATTCATGGATCCAGCGGCGCCCCCTGGCGGGACAGCCGCCGTCGCGGCACCGCTCCAGGGGGGTGTGGTCGTAGAAGTGACACTGCCGTTTGACATGACTTACGCCTTATAAAGAATCGAGTCGATCGGGATCCGCTTACTAAAGATTCCCTTTTCTGAGAACAGATCAAAGAACTTCTGGAATGCGGCGATATCCGGCGCCTTGAAGTCTGTCGAGAACATGTAGTCCGCCATGGGCACTTCATTGGTGAGCTGGCCTTCGATCGCGGTATATCCCTTCAGGTGAGGACGTGCCTCTGCAGGCTTTTGTTTCACCAGATCGACACCACGCTTGTAAGCCGCGATATAGCGCTTGACGACATCTGGGTTCTTTTGAATGAACTCGGTAGTAAGACTCGCCGATCCGCCATGCCATGGGGCCATAGGATCACCAAGAACATACTTGGCAATCACGCCAACTTCAAGGTTACGGGTGGTGCCGTTTAACCGTCCGACAGTGCCGGTTGGCTCAAGGGTGTAACAGGCATCGACCTGATTGGCGGCGATTGCAGCCACGTGCTGAGCGATTGGAAGCTCAACAATCGTGAAATTCTTGGCACCGGCACGCTCTAGCACGGTACGAGCAAGCGTTACGTTCTGTACACCAGGACCACAGCCTACTTTTTTGCCTGAAAGCTCTGCAACAGACTTCATGGTGTTGTCTTTTGCCACGATGAACTCATCCAAAACAAACTTTGCATTGGTGGGATTGGTACAAAAGATCTTTAAGAGTCCTGGCTGCGCAAGCTCTGCGATACCAAGCGCAGCGGATGCAGTGCCGTTTGAGCTACCTTCAAGACGACCTGCCAGCATGGCTTCTGCAACCTGCTGCGGGCTTGCAAATCGGACCGCCTCCACATCAAGACCTGCCTGCTTGAAAAAGCCTTTATCGACTGCCGCAAAGAAAGGGATACCGGATGCGACGGGCCAGTAGCCGATACGAATCTTTGGTGTGGCCTGAGCGCGAACAATCGAAGGCGCGGCGAGTGTAAGACCGAGCGCGCCAGAAGCAGCTAACACCTGACGTCGTCCGGCGGAGACTGTCGTGGGTTTTGTTTCTGATGCAGGGGAGATTTTTGTAGGCTTTTTCATGAGAGAGCTCCAGTCAGTTGATAAAGGTTGATAAGGGATGAATTAAGAATTCAGGGAAGCTAGATAACTTCTCCAGCCTTTAAAATGAGTAATGTCAGTAGCGCCGTGTAGGCCTTCGTGTTCACAGAGAAAGCCCTGGACCATGGTTCCGTCAGCGGTCTCGATCTGACCAATGCCCAGCGGTGAGGGAATCAGTGCGACGAAGCTGCCATAGGACTCTTCCGGCATACGCCAGATTTCGATAGCAATTGCTGCGCCCTCGCCTTTTTTCACGCGAACGAGGCCAGGCTTTGGCGGAGTCGTATTTGCCAGTGCATAAAAACGGTAAGCATCAGAGGTTGTTGTCGTCTGAACCAGTTCTGCGCCACGCTCCTGCAGCTGACTGTTGAGCGGCATACCAGATAGATGGGCCCCGACGACAGCAACCCGAACAAAGCTTCGGCCATCTCTGGGCAGTGGCAGCTGCGCGGTCGTATCCACTGGCGTGTTGGAGTTGCCTAAGCAAAGCCCTGTCTTCTGGTGATAGCGAAGGCCAAGTTCTGCCAGCTGCCAGTCGGATCCGGCAGGGGCAATGAATGTCACGCCAAACGGCAGACCATCTGACCGAATGCTGCTGGGGACAGCGATCGCAGCGTAATCCAGAAGGTTCACAAAGTTTGTGTAATGTCCGAGTCGTCGATTGAGCTCAATCGGATCGGCAAGCATGTCGTCAATTCTGTAATGTGTCGGCACAGTGGGCACCATCAAAACGTCGATATCAGCCCACATCTGATCCGTCTGCTGGCCAATCGTCTTGAGCGCAGTCATCGCCCGAAAGACATCAACCGCCGTATGTTTTGCGCCGGGAGATAACAACCTGTAGACCGGATCAATCACTGCGTCGGGATGATCGCGAAAGAATTCAGCTAACGCTTCAAGCCGCTCAGAGATCAGTGCACTTTCATACAGAAGCGTTGCGGCTGAAAGCAAAGGGGCATAGTCAATCTCGACAATCTGACCGCCCATCGCTTCTATCTGCGCAATCGCTTTTTTGAACTCGAGCGGAGACAGGGTATCGCCATACCATTCGGGAATCGCAGGAATACCAACCCTGAACTTTGCGGGAAAGCGGCTTCGCTTTAATACGAGCTTTCGCGAGTAAGGGTCTTTCGGGTCATGCCCCCGTGCGGATTCAAATGCACGCCAGGCGGTTGGCACGTCCCGCGCGAAGATTGACACAGCGTCAACACTTCTGGCTGCAGGTAACACCCCGTGCGTACTGATCAGCCCCTTAGAAGGCTTTAATCCGACGATATTGTTAAGCCCTGCGGGCACTCGACCAGAGCCGGCGGTATCTGTTCCAAGAGAGAAGTCCACCTGACCGGTGGCTACGACAAAGGCCGAGCCCGAACTGGAACCCCCACTGACATACGCGGGATTAAACGCGTTCGGAACCGGACCATAAGGGGAACGTGACCCATTTAGTCCGCAGGCAAACTGATCAAGATTCGTCTTGCCTTTTAGAGCGGCCCCTGCTGCAAGAAGGCGTGCGATCACCGTTGCATGAACATCGGGCGTAAAAGCAAAATCAGGACAAGCTGCCGTGGTCGGTATTTTCGCGACATCAATATTGTCTTTAGCGGCAAACGATAAGCCCGCCAGAGGCGTTTCAGTTGATGCAGAGGAAGACGTCGTAGATATCGGTGAATCAAACTGGCGGATCCAAGCGTTTTCTGCCGAAACTTTAGGGAGTGTGAGATCGTTTTTCATATGCATTCCATCTTGTATACAACTTGGAACGCAAAGAGCGTGCCAAACCAAAAAGGCACTAACTTGCGATCTAGAGGGCTATCAAGGCAAAGAAATTGCAGAGTTGAACCGTGGTTCTGCACTACATTGGTTCATTCGCTGCGCCAGCTCAGCACAGCTGCTGTCTAGTGGTGCGCCACAGAAGATTGCCCTAAGTGATTCGGCAAAGACTGTCTGGCTGATTGAACCGAGCCGTAAATGCCAAAAAACTTTGGGTCTTGCCAAGACAGAAAATAGACCCAATAATGACACCACTCTCTGAAGAAGACCTTCTTGTCGCCCTGGAGAGAGCTCCATCCAATATCCGCTTTCATTACCTGCAGAGACTATGCGAACAACACTTCGGCAAACCGCGACAGAAAGGAAGTCATCTCGTCTTCAAGACTCCGTGGCCAGGGGATCCGCGAATAAATCTTCAAAGGTCCGGGGACAAAGCAAAGCCCTATCAGGTCAGACAGGTCATAGCAGCCCTAAGAAAGTTGAGGGAACAAAATTGAATGTTGATCACTACACGTTTCGGGTGTTTTGGTCACCTGAAGACCGTGAGTATGTTGGCAGCTGTGCGGAATTCTCATCGTTGTCTCACCTTGATGAAACGCCTGAAGCTGCATTTCAGGGCATTCGAAAGCTCGTGAAATCGGTCATTGGAGATCTTACTCGTAGCGGGGATCCCGTCCCACGCCCAATTTCTGAGAGGACTTACAGCGGGGCATTCAAGGTTCGAGTTCCACCAGGCCTGCACCGGCGCCTTGTCATCGAGGCTGCGGAAGAGGGGGTTAGTCTTAACCGGCTAGTAAGTGCAAAACTAGCGTTTCACTTAGAGGCCTAAAAAGTAACTTTTGTTAGAAAACCACGCCCGCCGACAGCACCTGCATGGATCGATCGGATAAAGGCGACGGGTAAGGACGCTCCCCTTTTGCGATGAGCATCTCGCCCATGCTGGTGTACCGACCAGTAAGCTCAGTGATCACCACTTGATGCGTTACCCAGACTTCAAACCCTTTCGATCGTCGAAGCGTAATTGCGCGTTCCGCAGCTTCTTTCAGCTGTCGATCTTGATTACCGTGCCCTTGAAAAAATGAGTTCAGTGCAACCCAAGGCTGAACAGGAATGGGGGGATCGAAGTTCAAAGGGCCGAAGGCTTCCTTTGCTGTGTTCAGGCAGCGGCACCATTGACTAGAGCGGACTGCTTCCGGGACAAGCCCATGACTGCGAAACCAACGACCCATCGCCCGCGACTGCCGGCGGCCTTCTTCTGAAAGATCGCGTTGGGTACTGCAATCATTGAGTTGCATACCTGGAGGATCGCCGAGACCCGGAACGGTTACAGCGTGACGGACCAGTACAACGCAGCCGCCCTGCTTTAATGTTTTCACAAGCGCTGCGTCATTCGTATTTGCGGATGCGACGGCCTGCCCACTTGTCACTAAAGATAGTGGCGCCAAGAGACTGAAGGCAGGTGGGGTCAATAGAGACCCAGATAGTGCCGCCGCCCACTTGCGACGATCTGGATCAAAAGCGGGCGGGCGGTTTGGCATAGGGAAACGTCAAGGAGTGGGTTCGCAGATCAGTCGGAATTCAAGAATTCTTCCAGTTTCTGATCGTACTGGAACTTCTCGACAATCGGACTTGGTTTCCGCAACTACAACAGGAGATCGGTAGACGACCACGGGCTCGCGCACAATCTCGCGCACCACGACGGGGCGCTGAGATTTTCCGGGATGACGTTCCCAGTGGCTCCGATCAGAATAAGTCACGCGCGGAGGCGGGGATTCTGACTTATTGTCATCAAGAACGTGCCGCAGGATCTGCGCGCCGACGATTCCTGTAAGAATGCCCTGCTCCCGTTCCCCCCAGGCAAAGGCGGGGCTAGCCATCAGGCCAGTAACAGCAACGACAGAAAGGATTTTGGTTAGGTTTTTCATGGTCTGCCTCCGGTTGGTGTTGAACCTTAGACGCAGACAATCGACAGTCTCTTACGGGGTCGCACAAAAATTCTGTAGGGATACCACCGGAAGCGTCCGAATCGCTTTTTTGAGAATCTTGTAGACATCCAGGTCAAAGACTGGCTGGCCATTCGCCAACAGGTCATAGACCTCGTCTTCTGCTTCAGCCGTACCCAGGTAACACCAGGCGTCGATCAGATGCAGCGCAGTGCCTTCTTTTAGACCGATCGGCCCCGCGTGGGGCCAGGCAGGGATTCGGTGTCGAGACATCGCCGTCAATAGCCGCAGGTGATGCCGCTCGCCGGTTTCTTTCCCAACACAGGCACCCTGACAGTGTCTGAGCTGATGGCCAAAACATGAGGATCCCGGCTTAACCTTTTCTAGCCCAAGCAGCGCCTTACAAAGCTTTTCGGTCTGAGCGAGTTCAGAAAGCATCTCAAGCGCGTCTCGCTGGCTTCGAAAGATGCCAAAAAGATTTGGCTGCGCACCAAGATTTAAGTCGCGTGCCCAGACCAGTTCAGGCGGTTCGCCCGGCTGATCCTGGATACGCCAAGAGCAGAGTTCCTTGTTTCGGCGCAGCCGGGTGTTGTGACTAGGAAGAAGTGACTTCACCAGACTGGACTCTTTTAAGAGTGCAGCAACTTCCCCCGGCGTCTCGATCCAGTCGACGCGACGCACCTGCATCGACAGGCTTAACTCTTTACCGCGCGAATGGTCAGAGGCAAAGTGCGACATCACACGCTTACGCAAGTTATTGCTCTTTCCAACATAGAGCGGAAAGTTGTTTTCGCCATAAAAAATATAGACGCCATGCGTTTCTGGTAGCTGCTCTGGAAGGTCAGGGTCCAGATGCGACGGCACCGATGGCCTCGCCGATAATTCAGCGACTGCCTCAGCAAGCTGAGATGCTGGAAACTTCAGCTGCAGTTTTTCCCAGAACTGATAGATCAAATCTGCGTCGGCTAGTGCGCGATGGCGGCCAGACTGCGCCAGATCATGACGGGCTATGAGTGCGTCTAGATTGTGGCGCGCTTCATCAGGATAGAGCTTACGCGAAAGCTTTACTGTGCAGAGCACCCGAGCACGGAAATCGACTCCGATACGCTTAAACTCATTTTTAAGAAATCCATAATCAAACCGAGCATTGTGGGCAATGAACAGCCGGCCGTTGATCCGATCAAAGACATCGGAAGCAATCTCTTCAAAACAAGGGGCGTCTTCGACCATCTCATTCGTAATGCCGGTGAGCCCTTGAATGAATTCCGGAATACGCGTTTCGGGGTTCACAAGCTGGCTGTAGCGGGTCACCCCCTGCTCAGTGACGATCACCATCCCAATCTCGGTGATGCGATCTTTGGTCGCGGTGGCTCCGGTCGTCTCGAGATCGAGAAAGACCATCTCCGGAAAAAGGGGTTCAGCCAAGTGCCGCTAACCGCTCAAGTGCTGACTTAAGGGTTTCCTCTTTTTTGGCGAAGCAAAACCGTATCGTCTTGTTTTCAACCGGATCTGCGTAAAAACTCGACAGAGGAATAGCAGCAACACCAATCTCGGTCGTTAGCCAACGTGCGAAATCCAGCTCTGACTTATCCGAAATATCTGAATAATCGACCAGCTGGAAAAAGGTGCCCTCACACGGATACAACTTGAGCCGAGTCTTCGCGAGTCCTGCACGAAAAAGATCACGTTTAGCCTGATAGAAAACCGGTAGCTTCTGCGCGTAAGAGGTGTCCTGCATGTACTGGGCAAGTCCAGCCTGCATGGCGCTATTGACCACAAAGACATTGAACTGATGGACCTTGCGGAATTCGGCCATGATGGCCTGCGGCGCCATCACTGCACCCACCTTCCAGCCGGTAACGTGAAAGGTTTTTCCGAAGGAGGTGATCACAATCGACTGCGCAGCAAGTTCGGGGTAACGACTGACACTCTGATGGGGCTCGCCATCAAAGACCATGTGCTCATAGACTTCGTCAGAGATCACTAAGAGACCATGCTTCACCACAATCTCACTTAAGGCTTCAAGATCTGCTTTCCGCAGAATCATGCCGGACGGGTTGTGCGGCGAGTTGATCATGATGGCCCGGGTCTTTGGCGTGACCGCATCACGCACACGATTCCAGTCGATGCGATAGTCGCGTGTCATCGGGACACGTACCGGCGTTGCGCCCGCCATCACGATGCTCGGGATATAGCTGTCATAGGCAGGCTCGAGCACGAGGACCTCATCACCCGGATGAACTAATGCAAGTACAGCGGTGAAGATTGCCTGGGTTGCTCCGGCCGTAATCATCACTTCAGTGTCGGGGTCATACCGAGTGCCATATCGAGCAGCGACCTGGTCAGACACCGCCTGACGCAGACCCAGGAGTCCATTTAAGGGAGCATATTGATTTGCTCCCGCACGCATCGCCTGGTTCACCGCATCAAGTAAAGCGGGATCAGGATCAAAGTCTGGAAATCCCTGGCCAAGGTTGACCGCACCGTGGGTCGATGCTAAGGCCGACATCACCGTAAAGATGGTGGTGCCGACCTGTGGCAGACGAGAAGACAGTGGCTTTATGCTCACCGATAACAACGCTTAACGCGGGAGCGTCGATGCTCCCATCAGGAACTCATCGACGGCGCGAGCGGCCTGACGACCTTCCCGAATTGCCCAGACCACAAGAGACTGACCACGACGCATATCCCCTGCGGCAAAGACCTTGGAAACGTTCGTCGTGTAGCAACGGTCACCGTCGGTGGTGGCCTTGGCATTACCGCGAGCGTCCTGATCCACGCCAAAAGCTTTAAGAATTGATCCGATCGGCGAGACAAAGCCCATGGCTAGCAGCACCAGGTCAGCCTTCATGACTTTCTCGGTGCCGGGGACTTCCACCATCTTGCCGTCTTTCCATTCCACGTGAACGCTCTTTAGCGCTGTGACCTTGCCGTTCTCGCCCATAAATTCTTTGGTTGCAATCGCGAATTCGCGAGAGCAGCCTTCTTCGTGGCTTGAGGACGTGCGCATCTTAATCGGCCAATACGGCCAAGTGAGTGCTTTATTTTCTTGCTCAGGTGGCTGGGGCAGTAGCTCAAACTGAGTAACGCTTGCCGCGCCATGACGGTTCGAGGTGCCGACACAGTCAGAGCCGGTGTCACCACCACCAATTACGATCACATGCTTCCCATCAGCACGGATCTGCTCGGAGAGTTTATCGCCTGCATTGACCTTGTTCTGCTGGGGTAGAAACTCCATAGCAAAGTGAATGCCCCTGAGCTCTCGGCCGGGCACCGGAAGATCCCGGGGTTGCTCAGCACCGCCCGTGAGAATCACGGCATCAAAAGATTTCAGCAGAGCGTCAGGGCTTACCGTTTCTTTTGCCCAGTTGGTCACCTTTGTATCAGCTGGAAGATCGGCAACCAACACGCCACACTTAAAGACCACGCCTTCAGCCTGCATCTGCTCAACGCGGCGATCAATATGGCTCTTTCCCATCTTGAAGTCGGGGATACCGTAACGCAGCAGCCCGCCGACGCGATCGTTCTTCTCAAAAACAGTCACTTCATGTCCCACGCGTGCCAACTGCTGTGCGGCCGCCATGCCTGCAGGGCCGGAACCAACCACGGCCACTTTCTTGCCGGTCTTGGTCTTTGCAGGCTGAGGCACAACCCAGCCTTCTTTCCATCCGCGATCGATGATGGCGTGCTCAATCGACTTAATACCAACCGGATCGTCATTCACATTGAGCGTACAGGCCGCCTCACAAGGGGCGGGGCAGATACGGCCGGTGAACTCTGGGAAGTTGTTTGTGGAATGCAAGGTGTCCAGCGCACGCTTCCAGTCCTGCTGAAACACCAGGTCATTGAAGTCAGGAATGATGTTGTTTACCGGGCAGCCGCTATTACAAAACGGAGTGCCACAGTCCATGCATCGGGCTGCCTGTGTCTTCGCCTGCTGATCATCTAACGTGATCACAAACTCTTTGTAGTTCTTTAAGCGATCCTGAACGGGAAGGTAGCCTTCCTCTTGACGCTCAAACTCCATGAAGCCAGTGATTTTTCCCATTACGCCACCACCTTTTCGTCACGAACTGCTTTTTTCTGCGCGAGCTCTGCAAGCGCACGTCGATACTCATGTGGGAAGACCTTGACAAACTTCTC
>JACCEC011133059.1_pt1 | contig 12923 bp, 10 predicted proteins | sample 7450121 | NCBI WGS metagenome assembly JACCEC01 (sample SAMN15323455, study PRJNA562643) | freshwater metagenome | isolation source: river surface water | place: USA:Blue River Watershed | collected 2017-08-18 | reverse complement strand
GGACCGTTAGCCTTCCGGTGCGGTGGTCGGCGCCGCTTTGTCCCGATCCTCGGTTTTGAACAGATCTCAAAGACCTGTCAGCCCCTCTGCCTGGATGTTTTTCCGCCAAAGGGACTCTTCGAACCGATCTCGCGTTCGAATTCCTACTCCGGGTTCGTGGCTTTGTTCCACGTGGAACATCCTCCTCCATGGATCTGATGGCCTCGGGATTGATGCCGAAGGACAAATGGATACCCTGTCGCCATGTTCGTGTATCCGAAACGGTACGATGTGATTGTGGTCGGCGGCGGCCATGCTGGAGTAGAGGCCGCTTTGGCTGCGGCCCGAATGGGCTGCAACACCCTCCTGCTGACCATCAATCTCGATACCATCGGTCAGATGTCATGCAATCCCGCCGTGGGCGGCCTGGCCAAAGGCCACCTCGCTCGGGAAATCGACGCCCTGGGAGGCGAGATGGGGAAAACCACGGATCTTTGTGGTCTCCAATTCCGCATGCTCAACACCAAGAAGGGCCCATCCGTCTGGGCACCTCGGGCCCAGTGTGACAAAAAGGCATACCAGTTCCGTTTGAAGTGGATTTGCGAGCGTCAGCCCCTGCTGGACTGCAAACAAGGCCAGACCGTTCGCCTGCTGCATCGAGACGGCCGGGTGGTGGGTGTGGAAACGGCCTTGGAGGTTCAGTTCCTCGCCGAAACCGTGGTAATCACCACGGGGACCTTCCTCCGGGGGCTGATGCACATCGGTGCCAATCAGCAGTCCGGAGGTCGAGCCGGGGAATCCGCGGCCACCGGCCTTTCTGGTTCTCTTGCCGAAATTGGTCTTCGGCTTGGCCGCCTCAAGACCGGAACTCCACCAAGACTCGTCCGCCAATCCATCGATTTCTCCCAAACCGAGCCACAGGAGGGGGATGAGCCCGTCCCTTGGTTCACCTACTGGAAAGACGATCTGTGGAATGATCCATTGTTCCACGTGGAACACGGCAGCGGGAATCCTCCCCCCTCCCCCTACCCTCCCGGCTCGATTCTGGCGCGACATGGTGGTCAGGAACCCTGTTATATCACCCATACCACCGATCGTACCCGGGACATCATCCTGAAGAACCTCCACCGATCCCCCATGTATTCGGGGGTCATCGAGGGAGTCGGACCCCGCTATTGCCCCAGCATCGAGGACAAGTTCGTCCGATTCGCAGACAAGCCCCGCCACCAGATCTTCCTGGAACCCGAGGGCATTGCCACCGATGAGATCTACATCAACGGCTTTTCGACCTGCCTGCCGTTCGAGATCCAGGTGGAGATGGTGCGTTCCATCGTCGGCTGTGAAAACGCGGAGATCCTCCGGCCGGCCTATGCGGTGGAATACGACTTCTCCGATCCGACACAGCTCCATCCCAGCCTGGAGACCCGGTGCTGCCAGAACCTGTTCCTCGCCGGGCAGATCAACGGCACCTCCGGTTATGTGGAAGCGGCCACCCAAGGGATCATGGCTGGCATCAATGCCGCCCGGCGGGTCCAAGGCAAGGAACCCATCGTGCTCCGACGCGATCAGGCCTACATCGGAGTCCTGATCGACGACCTGATCACCAAGGGAACCCAGGAACCGTACCGCATGTTCACCAGCCGGGCCGAGTACCGCCTGTTGCTGCGCCAAGACAACGCCGACCAACGGCTGAGCCCGATCGGGCGCGAGATCGGCCTTCTGCCCCAACGGCATTTCGATCGATTCTCTGCCAAGCTGCAGGCGATCCAAGAGGAAGTGCAACGCCTCGAGACCACACGGCACGGCCAAGACCTCCTGTCGGATCTGCTGAAACGCCCGGAAATCGAATACTCCACCCTTCCCGGTCGCCGGAACGATCTCCCCGATGAGGTGACGCTGCAGGTGCAGATCCTCCTGAAGTACGCGGGATACATCGACCGGCAAGAAGCCGAGGTGGACCGGCTCCGCCAATGGGAAGACCAGAGGATCCCGGCGACGTTGGACTACCTTCAGGTTCCCAGCCTGCGGACAGAAGCTCGAGCCAAGCTCCAAGCCATCCGACCAGCGTCCCTCGGTCAGGCTGGTCGGATCAGTGGAGTCACTCCGGCGGACGTCTCGGTGTTGAGCCTGTTCCTCAAGCGGCTCATGAGCCCTCCGCCCGCGGCCACCGAGGAAAACGCCTGCTGTTCTGAAGAACACATGGATGCCCCCGGTGCCCACAATCAGTGCTGCGGAGATCTCTGAGAACCTCATCGATCTCCTGCCGGAGAGTGACGCTCCTGTTGCCCTGGCGTGCCTGCCTTCCCGCCTCCGGGGTCGGCAAACCCGGTGAGCGATGCTTTGGGAGGTTGCCGAAGGGACCCTGATCCCGATACCGTCGCCCCGTGGCGAAGTCTTCGCGTCTTCAACAAATCCAGGCCGATGTCGCGGCCACCTTCCGGGACGGGGTTCCGATCCATCCTGATCCGGAGTCGCTCTCACCGCTCCAGAAGTTCACCCACTTCTGGGCGCTGGTGGTTCGATTCTTCTGGAAGAACCGGTGCCAGGTCCGCGCCTCCGCTCTGGCCTACACCACCCTGATGGCCCTGGTACCCTTGCTGGCGGTTTCCGTCAGTATGTTGGCGATCTTCCAGATCTCGAACGCCAAGAATGCCATCGACCACTGGATCGCCCAATTGGTGCAGCATGTCGCCCCGGCCCTCGGCTTGGCCGGCCAACAGGGAGCCGAGGCTTCGCGGGAAGCCGTGGTTTCCAACATCGTCGGCTACGTCTCCAACATCCGGTTCGGCACCATCGGCGTCACGGCCATGATCGGCTTGGTTTTCGCGGCGATCTCCTTGATGCGGACCATCGAAGCGGCGTTCAACGATATTTGGGGGGTCACCCGCTCCCGTTCATGGTGGAACAGCATCCTGCTGTACTGGGGTGTGCTGACGCTGGGACCCGCCGTCCTGGCGTTGGTCACGACCTCCAGTTACGTGCGGGCCACCTTCGACCAGGTGGAATGGATGCAACGCCTGCCACTGCTGGGCGTTCTCAACACCGCCCTCGTTCCTATTGCCACGTTGACCGCCGCGTTTGGCCTCTTCTACCTGCTGATGCCCAATCCCCGAGTCGATCCTCGGGCCGCAGCCGTCGGAGCGGCTGTTGCAGCCAGCCTGTGGTGGGGGAACACCCAACTGGGAGCGCTCTATAATACTAGGGTGGTTACATACTCAAAAATATACGGATCGCTGGGCGTAGTGCCCTTGTTCCTCTTGGGGCTGTATTTTTCCTGGTTGATCCTCCTCTTCGGATCTCAGGTCGCCTACGTGTTCCAGAACCGAGGGGCCTACCTCCAGGAACGTCAGGCCGATTCCATCCACCAGAATGGTCGCGAATTCGCCGCCCTGCGCCTGATGACCGCCATCGGGATCTCCTTCCAACGGGGTGAACGCCCCCCTGCCGCCTCGGCTCTGGCCAATCGACTGGGCATCCCTCCCAAGCTCGCCGCCTCGTTGCTCCGCTCTCTGGCCACGGCCGGCCTCCTGCACGAAACGACCGGCGTCGATTCGACCTTCGTTCCTGGCCGCCCGCTCGACGAACTCTCCCTGCACTCGATCCTTCAGGCGGTCCGCACCGCCCACGGGCGGGATCTTTCCACGGCGGAAGACTCGGGTCGGATTCCGGTGGCCGAGGCGTTGGATGCGGTTCGGCAGGCCGAAGGAGCCGTCGCGTCCTCCCTTTCACTGGCTCGTCTGGTCGAGGACTCGCTGCGCCCGGCGGATGGCAAGCCCCAGACGGCCTCCTGACGACCTTGACCAGCCGTCACCGGGGAACCGGCCCGTCGAAGGACAGCTCGGTCTTCGTGCCGCGAAGGTCATCCACCATGCTGACACTGCAGGTCCATCGATCGGCCTGCTCGCGGAACTGGGTGATGGAGAACTGCTTCAGGCGGACCTTCCGCGCATCATAGACCTCGGCGCTCAGGATCACCCCGAGCTTTTCGTCGATCCAGGACCGCACCGAGGCCGGACCGTCGTTCCGTCCCGAGACGCTTTCCAGCACCTGACACCAGCGGCCGTTGCTGAGTTCACGTCCGCGGATCCGCTGCTCCGGCCAATGGAGGAATTCCATACCGAGCTCTCTGAGGAGGAAATCGCTGCCCGCGATGGCCCGATCGCCGGCCGTCGCTCCCTCCAAAGTCCGGGGCATTCCTTGCGCGTCCACCCGGGCTTCAAACCGAGGTGGACCCTGAGCCTGATATCGGATCTTGGAGACCTCCTGGGGGCCACTCCCACCGCCGACATCGGCATGGTATTCGACCGACCACTCGGGATTTCCGGGCCGAGTGATCACCGTGACCGCCACCTGACGGCGGCCCTCACGGCCCCGGATCCTCAAGACGGCCCGGTTGGTGGAAGCCTGCTCGGGAGCCACGGTCCGAAGGCGTTGAGCCCACTCGCGACCCTGGGCCTCGGTCGATGATCCCGCCTCCTCGGCTCCGCAACGGATCCAGAGAACCGCCATGAGGATCCATGCCAAGACCCGGAACCCCGTTCCGATCGGTCGTCTTCTGGAATTCGGTGACTGCAAGAGCGTGGAGGGATTCACCGGAGCACCACCTGCGGGCGTTCTGCTCGGCGACCACGGACGATCAGACCGTGCGCACCCTGCGTGGAGGCTCCGGCACAGCCGCAACCGCCCGAGGCGGGTTGCCAACGGCCTCGGCCCCATCTCAGGCCCGAACCGGAGCCGCACCCGGTGGCCTTTCCCCATCGGCTCCATAGGAATACAGCAGCCGTCAGCGCGACCACGCTCAATGCAGCCGGTTTCTGCCAGTCCATGTTGGCCAGCATAGCCGCACGGACCCTGGGAGCAATACCCGGCAATCACCCGGCTCGGACTCCGACACGCCCAAACCTCGGATGCTCCACGGCGCTGCTGACAGTTGACCCCGGACTCCGGCATGCTTGGCTAGCTCCCATGCATCCGCGCCGTTCGCTTTCCCTGAATCTTCCGGGATGGATTCCATGCTTCCGGACGATCCGGATGGCTTGCCTGGCGGCCACCATCGGGGCGGTGTTCAGCGGATGCTCAGGAAGCTCCGGATCCCGCCTCGTGATGCCTGCTCCGGAGTTTCCGGCGGTCATCCGCCCGCTGGATGGCAGCGTGGGTACCGTCGTGCAGGTGCACGAACGCCTCCGCTTTGTCGTCCTGGATTATTCCTTCAGCACCCAGCCCCCTGCGGGTTCTTTCCTGGAAGTGTACCGGTCGACAAACCGTGTAGGACGGGTGCGTTTGTCCCGGTGGAACCACCCCACGACGGCCGCGGCCGATTTCGTGGAGGGCGCTCCTCAGGTGGGAGATATCGTCCGACCCGACTGATGCGTCGATCGCATCGTCCCATCGATCCCGGAAACGTTTGGCATACGGATGCCCATCCTTCGGGGCGGCTCTCTTGACCCGTCCTCGGAGCGGTCTCTACGCTGAGCCTGTGCGATCCTTTTCCCATCTTGTTCGCCACCTGATCTTCGCCACGAGCGCCATCCTTGGGCTCCTCATCTCCTCGACCGCTTCGGCAGCGGAGGCCAGCCCCGGTTTGGCTCAGACCCTGCGATCCGGAACTCGGAACGATCACCGTTCATCCGACGGCATCGCTCTGTTCGTCCCTGCCGGTGAACCGGCCACGCCCTTCCTTCCGGTCGGGCCCTTCACCTCGACTTGGTCGGGGGACCTCTCCGTCGACCTGCGGGGTGAGTACGTGTTCCACGGGCTCTTCAACGGACACCTCAAGATCACGCTCAATGATGCCGTGGTACTCGATGCCGATGGCAAGAGCCCGGCCTGGGTCGAGAGCCAGAAGGTCCGACTGAACAAGGGTGCCAACAAGATCCTCGCGGAATACTCCGGCCCCCAATCCGGTGACGCCATGGTCCGTGTGTACTGGTCGGGCAAGGAGGTTCCTTTCAACCCGATTCCCGTCGGTGCCATGAGCCATACCTCCAGCCCGGAGATCATCCAAGCCGACCTCCTGCGCCGGGGTCGCGATCTCTTCGCCGAACACCGCTGCGCCCAGTGCCATTCGAGCCCCGGTGGCATGCCCGAACTGGCAGCCGATGCCCCGACCTTCACCGGGATCGGTTCGCGCCGTCGATTCGGTTGGCTCGCCCAATGGGTGGCCAAACCGGAATCACTGCGGCCCGGTTCACCGATGCCTGCGCTGTTCCATGGTCCGGAGGCGACCGCCCAAGCCGAAGCCGTGGCCGCCTTCCTCTCGACGCTGAAGGCCCAGAACCCGCCTCCTCCGACCGCGGCCTCCACCGCCGACGCGGTCGAAGCCGGCAAGGCTCTCTATGAAAAACTTCACTGCGTTGCCTGCCACATCGCACCCGGTGATTCAAAGGAAGCGACCGCGAACAAGATCTCCCAGAAACAGGTGCTGGCCAAATTCACCCCCGGAGCCTTGGTGGCCTTTCTGAAGAAGCCTTCGGAACACTTCGCTTGGATCCGAATGCCCGACTTCAAACTATCGAACGACGAGGCTCTGCAACTGGCCGCCTACCTGGAGTCGGCAGCGGACAAACCGGCTGAGAAGGCGGCTCCCTCTGACGAGGCCCTCATCCTCAAAGGAAAGAACCTCGTCCAGAATTCCGGATGCCTGAACTGCCACGCGTCGGAACTTCAGAACTCGTTCAAGGCGCGGGCTCTGGCCGAATTGAAACCGGAGGCTTGGAACTCCGGATGCCTCGCTGAATCGCCCTCGGCCGATTCGAAGGCGCCGCGCTTCACGCTCACTTCCGCCGACCGCAAGGCCCTCAACGCGTTTGGGCAGACCGACCGCTCCTCTCTCACCCGTCACACGGCGGCTGATTTCCTGGAACGTCAATCGGTCTCGTTGAACTGCCGCGAGTGCCACGGGAAATTCGAGGGCTTCCCTGCTTGGGAACTCCTCGGCGGCAAGCTCAAGCCGGAGTGGGCCGGGCGCTTCATCGGCGGTTCCGAACCCTGGAAACCTCGGCCTTGGCTGGAGTCGCGCATGCCGGCCTTCCCGACCCATGCCCAGGGGCTGGCCCAAGGGTTGGCGACCGCGCATGGCTTGGCTCCGGTGACCCCCGCCAGCGCCGACGAAGCTCCGGATGCCGAGCTGGCCAAGATCGGCCACAAACTGGTCGGCACCTCCGGTGGGTTCGCCTGCATTTCCTGCCACAGCATCGGCGAGTTCGGTGCCACTCAGGTCTTCGAGGCCCCGGGCATCAACCTGGCGCACTCCTTCGAACGCCTTCAGCCTGACTTCTACCGCCGTTGGCTGCGCAACCCGGTCTCCATCGACCCGAATTCGAAGATGCCGGCCTATTTCGACGAGGACGGAAAGAGCGCCCTGGCCGATGTTCTGGAGGGCGACGGTCCGAAGACCATCCGCGCCCTCTGGGAATACCTCCGACTCGGCTCGAAGATGCCCAAGCCGGAATGATCCTTGGGCCGGCCTGAAATCGAGGCTCCCATGAAACAGGGCCCTGTCCGCTCTCCGCGGATCAGGGCCCTTCTCGTTTCGGATCCTCTGTCAGAGCAGGATCACCAGCGCACGGCTTCGAGGTACTTCAGAGACTGCGGGATCTGCTGGACGCTCGAGGCGGACTCGTCCTCGATGAAGTAGTGCTTCACACCGGACTTCTTGGCGGCCTTCAGGATTTTCGGCCAGTCCATCTGCCCGGTGCCCAGGGCCACATCGTTGTTGGGATCGGTGCCGCCATTGTGGAACCCGGTGGGCACGCCCTTCTTGAGATCCTTCAGGTGCATGAGCTCCCACCGGCCGGGGTATTTGGCCAACCAAGCCGCAGGATCCTCTCCCGGATACTGCACCCACAGGATGTCCATCTCGAAGGCCACGTAGCGCGGATCGGTCTCCTGGATCAGGATGTCCATCGGCTTTCGACCCTGGGCGTCCTGATGTTTGAACTCATATCCGTGGCAGTGGTAGAAGACCTTGATGCCATGGGCCGCCAGCGCCTTGCCGGCCTTGTTGAAATCGGCCGCCGCTTTGTGGGCCGCCTCGATGTCGAACTCGCCCTTGCCCTTGATCCAAGCGGCTCCGACATACCGGATGCCCAGCTCCTGACACTCCTTGGCCACCGCCTCGGTGTCACCCGTGATCCGGTCCATGGGGAAGTGCCCGGCCACCGGCTTCAGCCCGGCCTGCTGCAGCATCTCACGGAACGCCCCATTCTTGAGGTTGTAGTTGCCTGCCAATTCGACCTCATGGATTCCGAACCCCTTCACGGTCTCCACCGTCTGGGGAACGTTGCGGGTGAACTGGGCGCGGAGGCTGTAGAGCTGAATGCCGACGGGACCCTTGAAATCGGAACCGGTTCCGGCTGCAGGGGCCGACGTGGCGCAACCGCCGACCATCCAGGCCACCGTCAATGCGGCCAAGGGAGCGGTCCAAGCGAAACGAATCTGGGTCTTCATGAACTCGCCAGAGTCAACCGCATCGCATCCCCCGCATGCAATGGGGGAATCGGAGGAGTCCATCCGGGGCGATCAGCCAATGGATTTCGAAACCCGAAACCGACCGGATTCCCGGTTCAGCTCATGCGCATCGGCATGATCACGTACAGGAACGGCTCGTTGGTCTTCAACACGCCCGGGCTCAGCTCATCGATGAGCTCGAAAAAGACCTCGTCGGTGTCGAGCGCCTTCAGGGGATCCATCAGATAGCCCGGATTGAAGGCGATGGCGAAATCCTTACCCTGATACTTGATCGCCACGGTCTGACGGGCCTCACCGACCTCGGGGGCATTGGCCGTGATGGCAAGTTGATTGCGGCTGAAGGTCAGTTTCACCGAGTTCTGCTTGTCGGTGGTCATGATCTCGGCCAGACGCAGCGACTTCAGGAACTCCTCCCGGTTCAAGGGAACCCGCTCCAGCGGCTCGGCGGGGATCACCTGCCGGTAGTTCGGATAGACTCCGTCCACCAACTTGGTGACAAGGATCGCGGAAACCGCCCCCTCGGTGGCCGGCAACGTCGCGAACGACGCCTGATTCTCGGTGAACTTGACCTCCACGTTGCCGCCCCCCTGGAGCAGACGGGTCAGTTCGTTGATGGCCTTGGTGGGCAGGATGAAATCCGCCTGATTCTCTGCGGAAATCTCCAGCTCCTCCTCGCACAAGGCCAATCGGCGGCCATCGGTGGCCACCAGGATCAGCTTGTTCTCCTTGAGGCTGAAGTAGATGCCGTTGAGCACGAAACGGCTCTCGTCGGTCGAGACGGCGAAGCTGGTCTTCCGGAGCATCCCCTTCAGCTTGTCCTGAGGGACCACCACGGTGCGGTTCTGGGCGAAAACCGGCAGCGGCGGGAATTCTTCGGCCGCCAAGCCGTTCACTTTGAAGAACGCGCTGCCGGCGCGGATCGACGCGACCGACTTCTCGTCGGTCTCGATCTCGATCTCGGTCGCCATCAACTCCCGGGTGATGTCCACCAGCTTCTTGACCGGCAAGGTAGCCCGACCGGGCTCTTCGACCGTCGCGTTGACGGAGCAGGTGATGGTGACGTCCAGATCGGTGGCCGTCAGGGAAAGGCGTCGATCGCCGGCCTCCAGAAGGACATTGGAAAGGATCGGGAGCGTCGACCGGGAGCCCACGATGTTCTGGACGGCCTGAAGGCCAACGAGCAGCTGATCCTTGGCGATCGTTAGTTTCATGTGCGGCTTACTATCAATGGAGAGTCTTCAAAGAGAAAGTCCTTAGTAAGGACGGTGAACAAACCCTACAACTGCGCCGAAGCCCGTCAAACAGGCCCGATTTCCGTGGTCGGAACGGTGAATCCGAATGGGAACAACCCGATACCAAGGTCTCCGAGGCCCTTGTTGGCCGACTGTTGGCTCCCGTTTGGACGGTTGTTCCCAACGGGCTGCGAAGAACTTCGGCCGACCCGAAACGCCAACGGCAAACCGGAACGGATCGACCGAGTCGACGACGGGAATCCTGGGATTTCATCCGGGTTCTATTCCTTGGCGAGGAAGAATCCCCGCTGTTTGGCGCTTACCGGATAACCGGCCCGTTCGAGCACCTGGAGCATGTCTTCCCACACCTTGCGCTTCTCGGACAGGGCCTGGTTCCGAAGGAGGTAGGCCGGATGATAGGTCGGCATCAGGGGAATTCCCCGATAATCCTGCCAGGAACCTCGCAATTGGGTGATCCCCGCGGTGCCTTTGCCCAGCAGACCTTCCACCGCGGTGGCACCGAGAGCCACCATCACTTGAGGTTGGACGAGGTCGATCTGGCGCTCCAACCAAGGAATGCAGGTCGCCATTTCCTCAGGCCTGGGTTTCCGATTCCCAGAGGTCTGACCCGGAGTGTCGGGCCGGCATTTGAGGATGTTGGCGATGAAGACCGAGTCACGGGTCAGCCCCATGGCGGTGATGATCTTGGTCAGCAGTTCGCCCGCCATTCCGACGAACGGTTCCCCTCGCAGGTCTTCATCGGCTCCGGGAGCCTCACCGACGAAAAGGATTCGCGCGTGGATGTCGCCCACTCCGAAGACGACGGAATTCCGCGATGCCACCAGATGGGAGCAACGAGAGCAGGCCAGAATCTGAGATCGAAGCTCCGCCATGGACGAGGCACGGGCTTCAGGATCCAGGGGTGGCGGCAAACGGGTGGAATTCTTGGGAGAAGCAGCGCTCCTGGGGATGGAAGAAGGGGCTGCGACGCCGGCGGCAGCCCGAGACCATCGGGAGAGCGCAGCTTCAGATCGAACAGCCGGGGCGGCGGAAGACCCAGGACGGGGAGCATCGATCTCGGAGGAAACCGCTGGCGAGATCGCCGAGATCGAGGGGGCCGATCCGGCGATCGGGGTCGGACGAACCGAACGAGGCATCGGCGAAGCGACGACCGCGGGTGGAGGCACGGCCGGCGTGACCCTCGGAGCGGAAGCGCTCAAAGCAGCCACGGTGTCCCGCCGAACAGGAATCCATCCGACGCCGCGATCTTTCAGCGTCTCCAGGTGCGCGATCGTCGCGTCCAACAGACGGACGTAGGCCAAGGTTTCGATTTCAGGAGGGGCCGAAGACATCGGATCGACGGACGAGGGTCTGAACATTTCGACCGTTTGCCAAGGATCGTCGACCCCGGCCGTTGACCTCGGGCCGGATCGGGTGATGCTGAAGCGGTTCGTCCACCAGCCCACCTCCTTCATGAGCATCCACGGTTTCCGAAAGACCAAGATCATCGCAACCCTGGGACCCGCAACGGAGTCACCGGAGATGTTGGAACGCCTCATCCTGGGCGGAGTCAACGTCCTCCGTCTGAACATGAGCCATGCCCGGCCGGATTGGGTGCGTCGGGTCGTCCGGGATATCCGCACGCTGTCCGAGCGCCACCGCCGCGCAGTGGGCATCCTCCTGGATACCCAGGGCCCCTCGATCCGGACCGGGGATGTGGCTCAGAAGATCCCGCTGGCCGTCGGGGAACGCTTCACGTTCACCGTCCGGGGCAAAGTGCCGTCGAGCGGCAAATGGACCAGCGTCGGGTACGACCAGTTCGCCGACGATGTCCACGCGGGCGACACGCTCATCGTGGACAACGGTGAGATGAAGATGCGGATCGTCTCCAAGACGACGGACTCCGTGGAATGCGAGGTGCTGACCGAGGGGACTCTGGGGAGTCGGAGGCACATCAACCTCCCGGGGGTGCATGTGTCGTTGCCGGCCCTGACCGACAAGGACAAGGACGACATCCGACTGGGCCTGGAAGTCGGGGTCGACTACATCGCGCTGAGTTTCGTCCGGGAATCTGGGGACATCGCACTGCTCAGGGCCTTTGTCCGGCAGCACCCGTCGGCCCATCAACCGCAGATCGTGGCCAAGATCGAACACCAGTTCGCCGTCAACCACTTCGAGGCGATCGCCCGAGAGGCCGATGTGATCATGGTCGCCCGGGGTGATCTGGGGATCGAATGCAACTACGAGGAACTGCCGATCATCCAGCGCAGGATCGTCAAGACCTGCCAGCAATTGGGCAGGCCCGTGATCGTCGCCACCCACATGCTCGAGAGCATGATCCAGAGCCCGTTGCCGACCCGGGCCGAGATCACCGATGTGGCCAACGCGGTGTTCGAACAGAGCGACGCCATCATGCTCAGCGGAGAGACCACCGTGGGCAAACACCCGCTGGCCTGCATCGAGGTCATGGACACCATCGCCCGCCGCATCGAGCGCAGTGGGGGCGCCAATTACCATGAGAAGGCGGAGCTGACCTCTTCCCGCCAAAAACTCGTCCGCAGCGCGGTCAGTCTGGCGGACGATCTCAAGGCCGACGCGTTGCTGGTCTTCACCCGCCGCGGCAACATGGCGAGATTCGCTTCCTGGATGCGGCCCCGTCACTCCCCGGTGTATGCCTTCACGGACCGCTGGCCGACCGCCGACAGCTTGACCCTCCTGCGAGGAGTCGTACCGAGAGTGGTGCCCTTCAACGCCGAGCATCCCGACCAGACGGTCGATGCGGCGGTGGCCCAGCTGGTGTCCGATGGTCTGCTGCGTCGCGGAAACACGGTCGTGGTGGTGACCAACATGGCCTCGGGAGAGCGGATCCTGGACGGGGTCAAGATCCGCGCGCTTGACTGAGGCGGTCCGACGGACACGAATCCCCAGCCTTGAGTTCCACCGCCCCAACCTGGAGAGCCTGGCTGGTCTTGGCCCGAGCCTCGAATCTGCCCACGGTCTGGTCGAATTGCCTCGCAGCTGGAGCCCTGGGAGGAGGGATCGAAGCCGGGCGGATGGTCGTCGTGATCCTTTCGGCCAGCCTCGTCTACATCGGGGGCATGGTCCTGAATGACGCCTTCGATGCCGACTTCGACCGGCAATTCCGTCGCGAACGGCCGATACCCTCGGGAGCGGTGCAGGAACCGAAGGTCTGGCAGGTGGGGTGGTCGCTCCTGGTGGCCGGATTCATCGGGCTGGCCGTGC
>JACCEC012371764.1_pt1 | contig 12929 bp, 9 predicted proteins | sample 7450121 | NCBI WGS metagenome assembly JACCEC01 (sample SAMN15323455, study PRJNA562643) | freshwater metagenome | isolation source: river surface water | place: USA:Blue River Watershed | collected 2017-08-18 | reverse complement strand
GCGATGGACCTGGTGGCCGGCGTGCCGCGCGTGATCGTGCTGATGGAGCATGTGGCCCGCAAGAAGGACGGCACCGAGGACCTGAAGATCCTGCCCCAGTGCACCCTGCCGCTCACCGGCGTGGGCGTGGTCGACCGCATCATCACCGACCTGGCGGTGATGGACGTCACGCCCGAAGGTCTGAAGGTGATCGAGCTCGCCCCCGAGGTGACGCTGGACCAGCTGCAGGCCAAGACCGGCGTCAAGCTGATCGCCTGAGCGCCTAGGCTTTATGGCGAGGTCCCGGTCCGGCTCGTCCGTGGGTCTGCCATGGGGGCCGGCTCCGCACGACTTGAGTGGCCCGTCGACCGCACGACAGGCCCTCCCTTCCGTTGCTCGGCAATGAAAAAGCCCCGCCGTGGCGGGGCCTTGCATCACCCGACGTGCGGGGCGCTCAGTTGCCTGACGGAACCTGCAGCCCCAGCGCATTAGCCAGCGCCGGTGTGGGCAGGGCGCCCTCTTTGACCACCAGCTCGCCCGTGGTGGCGTGCTTGCCGATGATGACCGGGACGCTGCCGAAGCCGTAGCGGTTCATGAGCGCGGTATTGGCCGTGACCAGGGCCTTTTGCGCCTCAACGTCCCCCTTGGCCATGATGCCGCCCTGCTTGGCGGCCATGGAGGCCTCATGCTGGTCCATGGCCATCACCGGGTCGGCCGCCGCCAGCAGCGCGGCACCTTGGGTGGTGCTGGTCGGGTTGATCAGGCTGACCGGCATCCAGACGAAGCGGGCCTGCGACTTGAGCGGCTTGGCCGCCACCCACAGCGCGGCGCAATGCGGGCACTGCGGGTCGAAGAAGACGTAAACGGTGCGTGCGGCCATCGTGGAGCCGACGCTGAAGCCCTTGCCCTCGGCGGCCAGCGTCTCCACGTTCACCCCCTGGGCGGCAGCCTTGGGCGCGGTGACTGGCTCGGGCTTGGGGCTGTCCTTGCACCCCGCCAGGCCCAGTGCCAGGGCGGCGGCAACGGGCAACAGCAGGACGCGGGCAGGGCGCAAAGCGAGGGAGGTGAGGCGGGCCATGGTCATGGTGGCGGTACTTGAAAGAAGGGAGCTTGCAACAGCCCCGAACCTTACCAGAGCGCCGCCGGCGTGGGGCTGGAGCGTGCCCGGCGCCGCCGGTCGCCCCGCAGTGTGCCCTGACCGCCCGCGCATACCCCCGATGCCCGCCTTCAGCGGCTGTTGCCAGCGGGCAGTTGTGGCGCGGCAGCCGGATCGGGTACCGGACGCATCAACTCCTCCAGCGCCCGGGTGTCGTCCGCCGAAGGCCCGCTGGCGCCCGGGGAGGCCAGGCCGGCACCTGCGCCTTCCTCGGGCGGCATCTCGATGATGACTTTGTCTACGTCCACCGCCACCTCCTTGTCCAGGAAGGCGGTCACCGTCTCGGGCACGAAGATCACGATGCCCACCAGCAGCAGTTGCAGCACCAACCAGGGAATCGCGCCCAGGTAAATATCGCGCGAGGCCACGGGCTTGGGCAAGGCCGCGTTCTTATGCAACGTATCGGCGATGCCGCGCAGGTAGAACAAGGCAAAGCCAAAGGGCGGATGCATGAAGCTGGTCTGCATGTTCACGCACAGCAGCACGCCGAACCAGACCAAGTCGATGCCCAGCTTCTCGGCCACCGGCGCGAGCAGCGGCAAGATGATGAAGGCGATCTCGAAGAAGTCGAGGAAGAAGGCCAGGAAGAAGATGAAGGCATTGACCAGCAGCAGGAAGCCGATGCGTCCGCCCGGCAGGTCAGACAGCAAATGCTCGATCCAGCGCGCACCGTCCACTCCCTGGAACACCAGCGAGAACACCCGCGAGCCGATCAGGATGAACACCACCATGGCGGTCATGCGCATGGTGCCCACCATGGCCTGCTGGAACAGCGACCAGTCCAAACGGCGGTGAAGCAGGGCCAGCACCAGCGCTCCCACCGCACCCATGGCACCTGCCTCAGTGGGCGTCGCGATGGCGTGGTCGATCCCTGGCAGCCCGCCCATGCTTCCCAGCACGGTGAAGATGAGGACGGCCGAGGGGATGATGCCGCGCAGGCACTTGCGCCACAGCGTCCAGCCCTGCAGGGTTCGTGCGCTCGCAGGCACCCCTGGCAGGGCCTCCGGACGCAGCCGGGTGAGCACGAAGGTGTAGGCCGCGAACAGCAGCACCTGCAGGATGGAGGGGCCCCAGGCGCCCTTGTACATGTCGCCCACCGAGCGACCAAGCTGGTCGGCCATCACCACCAGCACCAGAGAGGGCGGCACCAGCTGGGTGATGGTGCCCGAGGCGGCGAGCACGCCGGTGGCGTAGCGTGTGTCGTAGCCGTAGCGCATCATCACCGGCAGGGCGATCATGGCCATGGCGATGACCTGGCCGGCCACCGTGCCTGTGATGGCGCCCAGGATGAAGCCGACAATGATGACCGAGTAGCCCAGGCCGCCACGTATCGGGCCGAACAGCTGGCCCATGGCGTCGAGCATGTCCTCGGCCAGCCCGCATTTCTCGAGGATGGCTCCCATGAGTGTGAAGAAGGGAATCGCCAGCAGCAGCTCGTTGGACAGGATGCCAAACACATTGAGCGGCAGGTTGGCCATGAAGTGGACCGGAAACCAGCCCTGGCTGATGGCGTAGCCGCCGCTGATCAAGCCCAGGGCGGCCAAGGAGAAGGCCACCGGAAAGCCGATCAGCATGATGCCGATGAGCCCGGCGAACATGACCGGGGGAAAGAGGTTCAGGGGGATGCTCATTGCAGCGGCCTTTCGTACTGGAAGGCCATCTCATGCACGCCTTGCAGCCAGCCAATGCGTTTGATGATTTCCGCCAGGCCCTGCAGCAGCAACAGACCGAACCCCAGCGGCAGCATCAGCATGGCTGGCCAGCGGATCAAGCCGCCGGCGTTGCTGGACATTTCGCCCGATCGGTACATGCTGAGGAAGAGCGGACCCGCGTACCACAGCAGGATGCCCATGGCGGGCAGGAGGAAGAAGATCAGCCCCAGCAGGTCCACCCAGACCTTGCCGCGGGCCGAGAGCTTGCCGTAGAGGATGTCGACACGCACATGCTCGTTGAGCCGCAGCACCTGGGACGCGCCCAGCATCACGCAGGCGGCGAACAGGTACCACTGAATTTCGAGCCAGGCGTTGGAGGAGATGTCGAATCCGTAGCGGATGACGGCGTTGCCAGCGCTGATGGCGCAGGCCAGGATGGCGGCCCACTGGGCCAGGTTGCCGAAGCGGTCGGTGAGCCAGTCGACCCCTCGGGCGAAAGCGAGCAATGCAGGCACGGTATGGGAACTCCTGTGGTCGTAGGGGAGGGAGGTGGCGAGCGAAAGGCGCGATTGCAGCGCGTGTTGGGCGCCAGCGGAAGGTTTCGCGCGGACGCCGACAGCCGCACTTCAGCCCTGGGGGCTGCTTGCAGAGCTGGTCAGACCCGAAAGGCTGGGTTAAAGTACTGTATGCATAAACAGTATTTGTCGGTGCTTGTGTCATGAACGCCGTTCACACCGTGGCCGTCTCCCAGGGGGCGGTGCCACCCTCTCTGTCCTTCTCCACCCTGGCGTCCGGCCGGCCGTCTGAGCGCTCGCGACCCGGCTCGAGGCCCTCGCCGCAGGACCTGCCCGCAGGCGTCTGGCACGCTGCGGGTCTGCCTCTGGCCGAGGAGGTCACGCTGTCCACCGGAGAGCCCGCGCTCGATGCGGTGCTGCCCGGTGGGGGCTGGCCCGTGGGCGCGCTCACCGAGCTGCTGCAGCCGCAGCCGCATGCCCATCTGTGGCGACTGCTCGCGCCGGGGTTGGTGCTGGCTCTGGCCCGGCAGCCCGGGCCGGTGGTGCTGGTGTCTCCGCCGCGCGCGCCCTTCGTGCCCGCGCTGGCCGCGCAGGGGCTGCCCGCCGATCGCTGGCTGCGGGTCGACACCGCCACCGCCGCCACGCGCTTATGGGCCACCGAGCAGGCCCTGCGCTGCGCCGAGGTGGCAGCGGTGCTGGCTTGGCTGCCGCAGACTGAGGCGGCCGACTTGCGCCGGCTGCAACTGGCTGCGCAGCGCCACCGGCAGCTGCTGTTCGTGATGCGGCCACTGTCGGCGCACGCCCAAGCCTCGCCGGCGCGGCTGCGGCTGATGGTCGACGAGGCGGGTACGCCCCCCTCCTTGCGCGTGCAAATTCTCAAGCGCCGCGGCCCGCCCTTGGTGTCGCCGCTGCGTTTGCCTGCGCAGCCGCCCTTGCTGACGCGTTTGCTGCGGTCGCGGCGGAGCGCTCCCCGGCCCTTGGAGGTGCTCGCAGGCGCGTCCTTGTCGGCCGCGGCCCCCGGGTCTTTCGCGCAGTCCTTCTCGGGGGCCTTCCCCGAGTCATCTCCCGAGTCATTCCCCCCGCGGGTCCGCCATGGACTGGATCGCGCTCCAACCCGCGCCTGAGGATGAGCAGGCCTGGGGCTGGCAGGCCTTGCACTTCACCCCGCGTGTGGCGCGGGTGGAGGAGGCCTGGCTGCTCGAGCTCTCAGCCAGTTGGCGCCTGTTCGGCGGCCGCGTGGCATTGCGCCGCGCGCTCCTGCGGGATGACTTACCGCAGGGCTGGGTCACCCCGCCTTGGGCCGCCGGCCCCACTGCCTTGGTGGCCCTGGCATTGCTCCGCCTGCGCGCGGCTGGCGAGCTGCTGCCGCCGGCTTCCCAGCGCCCCGATGCACTGCGCCTGGATCTGCTGAGCGCAGCGCGGCCCCACCTGCCCCTTCTGGCGCGCAGTGGCCTGCGTACCTGGGGTCAGCTGCGCGCGCTGCCGCGTGCGCCAGTGGCGCGCCGCTTCGGCCGTGAGTTGTTGCAGGCACTGGACCAGGCCTGGGGAGAGGCGCCCGAGACCTACCCCTGGCAGGTGTTACCCGAGGTCTTCGACCAGTCGCTGGAGCTGCCCGCCATCGCCAGCAGCGCGCCCGAGCTGATGGCCGCGGCCTGGCGTCTGCTGGGGCAGATGCGGCTCTGGCTGCGGGCGCGTCAGCGCGGGGTGCTGGCCTTCGGCCTGGAGTGGCGGCTGGACCTGCGGCGCCTCGACGGGGTGGCGCTGCCACCCACCGGCGATGTGGTCGTACGCACTGCCGAGCCGGTGCAGGCCATGGACCATCTGGGACGCCTCCTGCGCGAGCAGCTGGCCCGCACCACCCTGGCCGCGCCAGCGCGCAGCCTGCGCCTGTACAGCATCGATACCGCGCCTTGGGGCGGCGCTTCCCGCACCCTGCTGTCCGAGGAGGTGCGGGAGGGTGACCGGCTGCACCAGCTGGTCGAGCGCCTGTCCGCGCGGCTGGGGCCGGCGCGGGTGCAGCGTCCGCGCTTGCTGGCCGACTGGCGCCCTGAGGCCATGCAGCGCTGGGAGCCAGCGCAGGCGGTGGGGGCAGGGCGGGTATCCGCCTCAGCACCTGCATCGGCATCGGCTGGCCCGTGCCACGCGGCCGCGCCGTATCCGTCGCATGCGTTCGCGGGCGCACTGAGTCCTCCCTGGCTGGTCGAGCCGCCGCTCTTGCTCTCGATGGAAGGCGAGCAGCCCTGCTACCAGGGACGGTTGGAACTGCTCACGCGCCGGCAGCGGATCGAAACCGGCTGGTGGGAGGCCGGTGGCGTGGTCGTGCGTGACTACTGCATTGCCCGCAGCGCACGCGCTGGCTTGTTGTGGGTGTTTTGCGAGCACGCAGGGCCGGCAGGCAGCCGGTCGCCACGCTGGTACTTGCAGGGGCTGTATGCCTGAGGCGCCCGCGCGGCCGCGCATGCCGCCAATCACGCCGGAGGACGACGACCCGCCGCCGCGTGCAGAGACCTGCGCCGGCGATTTGCCTGCGTATGCCGAGCTTCACTGCCTGTCCAACTTCAGCTTCCAGCGGGGTGCCTCCCACCCGGGTGAGCTGGTGCGCCGGGCCTGGAACCTGGGCTACGAGGCCCTGGCGCTCACCGACGAGTGTTCGGTCGCGGGCGTGGTGCAGGCCCATGTGGCCCTGAAGGAGCACCGGGCCCGCGCCCGTGCGCTGGAGGCCGATGACGGTCTGCCGCGCCTGCGGCCCTTTGGCCTTTTGCATGGCGCCGAGTTCGCGCTGCCGGGTGGCCGGCTGGTGGCGATCGCCCGCAATGTCTTTGGCTGGGGCGACCTGTGCGAGTTCATCACCGCGGCGCGCCGCGCGGCGCCCAAGGGCGATTACGCCTTGGACTGGCAAGGGCCTGGCAGTTCCGGCGCTGCTCAGGAACCCCCGGGCCCGACCGACAGCGGTATCCAAAGAACGCCACCCTCGCTACCGGTGCACGGGTCTGAAGAGCCCTACGGTGATGGGGGCGGCTGGTCCCTGCTGGCCGGCTGCGAGTGCCTCTGGGTGCCTGACCGGCTCTCATCCCCGGCCTTCGATGCGGACTGCCTGCACCGTAACGCCTTGCGCGCCCGCGAGCGCCTGGGGCCAGGCCTGCGGCTGGCGGTGGAACTGACCGGCGAGGCCGGAGACGACCTCTGGCTCGCACAGATGCTCGCCTTGGCCGAGGCTACCGGTCTGCGCCCGGTGGCGGCGGGTGGGGTGCTGATGCACCGGCGCTCACGCAAGCCCTTGCAGGACGTGCTCACCGCGGTGCGCGAGGGTAGGTCGGTGGCGAGCTGCGGCTTCGCGCTGCAACCCAACGCGCAGCGGCACCTGCGCTATCGGGCGCAGCTGGCGCGTCTCTATCCGCGCGCGCTGCTCGAGGCCACCCGCGAGGTGGCCGCGCGCTGCCGCTTCGAGCTGGGCGACATTCAGTACAACTACCCGCTGGAGTCGGTGCCGCCGGGGCGCAGCCCGATCAGCCAGCTCGCGCGCCTGACCCTGCAGGGTGCGCGCCGCCGCTACCCGCAGGGCCTCACGCCCACGCACCGCGCACAACTGGCCAAGGAGCTGCGCCTGATTCAGGCCAAGCGCTACGAGATGTTCTTTCTCACGGTGGAAGACATCGTGCGCTTCGCCCGCGGCCAAGGCATCCTGTGCCAGGGGCGCGGCTCCTCGGCCAATTCGCTGGTGTGCTATTGCCTCCACATCACCGAGGTCTCGCCTGAGCGCTCCAATCTGCTGTTCGAGCGCTTCATCAGCATGGAGCGCCACGAGGCGCCGGACATCGACGTCGACTTCGAGCACCAGCGGCGCGAGGAGGTAATCCAGTACATCTACCGCAAGTACGGGCGCGACCGCGCCGCCATCGCTGCGGTGGTGGTGCGCTATCGCCCGCGCATGGCGCTGCGTGACGCCGGCATGGCGTTGGGCATCGACGCGCGTCTCATCGACGCCTTCGCGAAGGACCAGCAGTGGTTCGACAAAGACATTGACGAGGACCGGCTGGCGCAGTTCCAGGCCGAGGTGCTTCAGGGCGAGCGCGGACACACTGCTTCTGGGGCCGATGACCATGGAAGCCAAGTCGATGACGGTGCAAAAAGCCATGCTGCCGCCGCCTCAGGCAGCGAGGACCTGGCCACGCCACACCGCCTGTCTCTGTGGCTGTCGGTAGCCCGCGCGCTGTGTGGCTTCCCGCGCCACCTGAGTCAGCACGTGGGCGGCTTCGTGCTGACGCAAGACCGCCTGACCCGCCTGGTGCCGGTAGAAAACGCCACCATGCCCGAGCGCTCGGTCATCCAATGGGAGAAGGACGATCTGGAGGCCATGGGCCTGCTCAAGGTCGACGTGCTGGCCCTGGGCATGCTCAGCGCCCTGCGGCGCTGCCTGCAGCGAGTGAACGCCTGGCGTGGCACCCGCCTGCGCCTGCAGGACATTCCTGAGGAAGACCCGAAGGTCTACGACATGCTGTGTCGCGCAGACACAGTGGGCGTATTCCAGGTCGAGAGCCGTGCCCAGCGCGCCATGCTGCCGCGGCTGCGCCCGCGCACCTACTACGACCTGGTGGTGCAGGTGGCCATCGTGCGGCCTGGCCCCATTCAGGGCGGCATGGTGCACCCCTATCTGAAGGCGCGCGAGCGTCGGCGCCAGGGCCTGCCAATTGACTACATCAAGCAGGAGCTGGCCCTGCCCCTGGGTCGTACCCTGGGCGTTCCGATCTTCCAGGAGCAGGTGATGCAACTGTCGATGGTGGCCGCCGCTTTCACCGCGGGCGAGGCCGACGCCCTGCGCCGCGGCATGGCCGCCTGGAAGCGCAAGGGTGGCGTGCAGCGCTTTCGCGAGCCGTTGGTGCAGGGCATGGTGGCGCGCGGCTACCCGCAGGACTTTGCCGAAGGCATCTTCCGGCAGATCAAGGGCTTCGGTGAGTACGGCTTTCCGGAGAGCCACGCGGCCAGTTTTGCGCTGCTGGTGTACTTCAGCAGCTGGTTCAAGTGCCACGAGCCAGCCTGCTTTCTGGCCGCGATGCTCGACGCCCAGCCCCTTGGTTTTTACACCCCCTGGCAGCTGGTGCAGGACGCGCAGCAGCACGGAGTGGAAGTACGGCCAGTGGACGTGACGGCCAGCGACTGGGACTGCACCCTGGAGCCCTCGGGCCCGCAGCCCGCGGTACGTCTGGGCCTGAGGCTGGTGGCCGGCTTGCAGGAGGCAGCGGCGCAGCGCTTGGTGGCGGCGCGTGGAGAGGCGCCCTTCGTGGATGTGGAGGACCTGGCCCTGCGCGCCGGCCTTGACCGCAGCGCCATGGGCCTGCTGGCCTCGGCCGATGCCCTGTCCACCCTGGCTGGCCACCGGCGTCAGCAGGTCTGGGCCGCCACCGTTCATCGACGCCCGCGCGGTTTGCTGCAAGAGGCACCCGTGCACGAGGACCTGCTGCGCCTGCCCTCAGCGGCAGAAGGGGAAGACATCGTCTTTGACCATGCCGCGCTGGGCCTGAGCCTGCGCCGTCATCCCCTGGCCTTGCTGCGCGCGCGCCTGGACGCTCTGGGCTGGCGCAGCGCCGGCGCCTTGCAGGCCTTGCGCGATGGAGGCATGGCACGCGCCTGCGGCCTGGTCACCATGCGGCAGCGACCCGGCACCGCCAAGGGCGTGATGTTCATCTCGCTGGAGGACGAGAGCGGGAGTGTCAACCTGGTTGTCTGGCCCGCCCTGGTGACGGCGCAACGCGACGTCTGGCTACGCGCCCGACTGCTGGCGGTGGAGGGCACCTGGCAGCGCGACGAGGCCAGCGGTGGTCAGGTACGGCATCTGGTGGCGCGACGGGCGGAGGATCTGTCGCACCTGCTGGGGCGGCTGGCAGATCGGGGTCGCAGCCGCGACTTCCACTAGTTTTTTACGCCGATGCTTTTTGCAGCCTCGCTACCGCCCGCCCGCCACATACCGTTCAGCGCGCGGGAGCGGGTCGTCCTAGCCGCTCCTGAATCAAGGGCAGCTTGTCTTCATAGGCTACGCCCCCCGTGTCTCGCGGCGCCTTGCCAGGTGCCACTCGGTTCAGCCATGCGCGCAGGCTCTCGGTTTCGCCCGGGCGCACCAGCGGGTCGTGGCCGTTGCCGGCGAAGCGAAAGGAGGTGAGGTTTTCCGGGTGCGCAGTGAACTTGCGCTCAAAGCCCACCGCTGGTTTGGCCTTGGTGCCCTGGGCCCAGATGTCCTCGTCCTCGTTGGACGACCACATGGGTAGCCGCGTGTCCCACTTCCACAGGTGTTCGTAGTCGGCGTTCAGACTTTGCTTGTGACAAATGCCGCCCTTGACCTGCGGCTCGCCCCGGTCCCAGTAGTACACCGTGCGGCAGCCCTCCGAGTGCCCGCTGAGGAGGATGGGCAGTTGGGTGATCGTCTTCAGCCAGCTCACGACCTGCTGGATATCGTCGCCGCGCGCGGACAAGCGCGCCGGATTGCGCGCGGTGTAGATGCCCTCGCGGAATCGCTCGCCGCCCCGGCGCAGGCTCTCCTCCGGGCTGGCGCCTGGGCAGCCGGTCTTGTTGCCTGCACGGGTGACGAATTCGGGCACTACCACCGCAAAGCCCTCGCGGTAAAAGAACTGGGCGACAGAGGTCTCCCAGCCCCATTGCCCGCCGCAGCCGTGGTTGTGGATCACGACGCCGCGTATCACCGGTAGTTCCTGGAGCATCACCTCGAACTTGGCGCGATAGACCGCGCCATACAGCGGCAGGAACAAGACACTGCGGTCCAGGACGTTGGCGGCTAGAGCCTGGTCATAGGCGGGGGCTGGTCGCCATTGCTGGGCCTGCGCGGTGCAGATCTGAGCGGTGAGTGCGGCAATGCAGGCTGCGCGAAGGAGGTAATGGGCGAAGCGCAAGCGGTGTCCCCTCTCTGGGTTGGCGAGTCGGCGCGAAGCCCGCCTGCTTGCACGGGGAAGGCCAGTCAGGGGCCCCGAGGCCCGTGGGGCCTTGAGACCAGGAGCACCAGGCTGGCAGTTTTCACGTGCCCCATGAAAGCGGGGCTGATGAAGTGGAGCGGGCGATGGGAATCGAACCCACGTCTTGAGCTTGGGAAGCTCAGGTCCTGCCATTGAACGACGCCCGCAGAGCGGTTGATTCTAGCGGTACTGAATCAAACTCTGGGGTGCGTGGCGGACTCTGACCTCAGCTTCCTTCGGACCGGTCCGGCCCTGCGGGCGAGGGCCGGAAACCGGCCGGGCCGCCGCCCGTGCCTGCCGAGCCGAGTGCGGTGCCCAAGGCCCCGCCACCCGTTCCGCCGGACGCGCCGCCCGAAGCGGTACCCGAAGCGGCACCCGCCATCCCGCCAGTCATGCCGCCAGCGCGCGCTGCGCCGGACTGGGCTGTCCGGGAGATCGCGCCCGACTCCTCCCTTCCGCGCCGCCACCAGATGTGCACGATCTCCGCCGCGGTGTCCCGCCCGCCGAGTCCGAAGGACAGGCCAGCGGCCAAGGCGAGTGCTCCCACGAAGCCCATGAACAGCGTATTGACCAGTTCCGTGGCGATGCCGATCTGGTTGACCGCCACCACAATGGCGAAGGCCCACACCAGGGTGTTGGCCGCTTTGGCCAGGAGGTTCGGATTGCCCAGGCCGCCTTCAGCCGCTGCGCCGCGCACAAGGTTGGACAGGGCCCGGGCCGCCAGGCCACCGATCACCAGTACGACCAGCGCGACCACCGCGTTGGGCAGCCACAGCAGCAACTGGCGCAGCACGTCCGACACTGCGGGCAGTCCCAGTGCGTCAAAGGCGACGACCAGCGCGATCAGCCGAATGAACCATTTGGCGACCAGGCCGATCACGCCGCTGGCGTCGGTCTCGGTGCCCATCTTGCGCACGAAGTCCGCCAGGCCGGAGCGCTCGGACAGGTCGTTGAAGTGGATGGTGCGCAGCACCGCCGCCACCGTCCGCTCGACCAGCGAGGCGATCAGCCAGCCGGCCAGGACGATGATCAGAAATCCCATGATCTTGGGAACGGACGAAAAGAGCATGGCCAGGGCCGCGCTCAGCGAGGCCATCAGGGCGGTGCCCCAGTCAGAGAGGTAAGTGGTGTCCATGGCAGCAGGCTCCGGTCAGGGATGGGCCGCTACTTTCCCTGCTACCGCCCGGCGCCAGCGTCGGCCTGGGGCTGCCTCGGGTGTAGGAAACCCCGGCACGGGCAGTGCCCATGGCCGGGGTTGACTCCGAGGTTGACTGGATGCGCGCGTCGTCGGACTGCGGAGCGCCAGGGGCCCTGGGAGCTGCCTCAGGCGGGCAGATAGCCTTCGACCGAGAGGTAGCGTTCGCCGGTGTCGTAGTTGAAGCCCAGCACCCGGCTACCGGCCGGCAGCTCGGGCAGCTTCTTGGCGATGGCAGCCAGGGTGGCGCCCGAGGAGATGCCCACCAGAAGGCCTTCTTCGCGCGCGCTACGGCGACCGTATTCGCGCGCTTCTTCGGCGCCGACCTGGATCACGCCGTCGAGCAATTCGGTGCGCAGGTTCTTCGGTACAAAGCCCGCGCCGATGCCCTGGATCGGGTGAGGTGCAGGCTGCCCGCCGGAGATCACCGGCGAGGCCTCGGGCTCGACCGCGAAGACCTTGAGCTGCGGCCATTGCTTCTTCAGTACCTCGGCCACGCCGCTCAGGTGCCCGCCGGTGCCGACGCCGGTGATGATGGCGTCGAGGCCCTCGGGGAAGTCGGCCAGGATTCCCTGCGCGGTGGTACGCACGTGCACCGCAATGTTGGCCGGGTTCTCAAACTGCTGCGGGATCCAGGCCCCCGGGGTCTGGGCGGCCAGCTCCTCGGCGCGGGCGATAGCGCCTTTCATGCCCTTCTCGCGCGGGGTGAGGTCGAAGGTGGCGCCATAGGCCAGCATCAGGCGGCGCCGCTCGATGGACATGCTGTCTGGCATCACCAGCACCAGCTTGTAGCCCTTGACGGCGGCCACCATGGCCAGGCCCACGCCGGTGTTGCCCGAGGTCGGCTCGATGATGGTGCCGCCCGGCACGAGCTGGCCGCTGGCCTCGGCCGCCTCGACCATCGACAGCGCGATGCGGTCCTTGATCGAGCCGCCGGGGTTGCTGCGCTCGGACTTGATCCAGACCTCGTGGCCGGCGCCGAACAGCCGGTTGATGCGGATGTGGGGTGTGCCACCGATGGTGGCGAGGATGCTGGCTGCCTTCATGACCGGGACCTCCGTGTCTCGCTTACTTGAGGATGTCGCCCACGCAAAGGTACTTGATCTCGACGTACTCGTCGATTCCGTGGTGCGAGCCTTCGCGGCCCAGGCCCGACTGCTTGACGCCCCCGAAGGGCACGTGCTCGGTGGCCAGGATGCCCACGTTGCAGCCCACCATGCCGTACTCCAGCGCCTCGCCCACACGGTAGATGCGGCCGATGTCACGGCTGTAGAAGTAGCTGGCCAAGCCGAACTCGGTGTTGTTGGCCGCATCAATAGCTTCCTGCTCGGTCTTGAACCGGAACACCGGGGCGAAGGGGCCGAAGGTCTCCTCGCGCGCGCACAGCATGGAGGCCTGGGCACCGGCCACCACGGGGGGCCCGAAGAACTGGCCCGGCAGGCGCCGGCCACCGGCGACCACCCGGCCGCCCTT
>JACCEC010019091.1_pt1 | contig 12933 bp, 9 predicted proteins | sample 7450121 | NCBI WGS metagenome assembly JACCEC01 (sample SAMN15323455, study PRJNA562643) | freshwater metagenome | isolation source: river surface water | place: USA:Blue River Watershed | collected 2017-08-18 | reverse complement strand
GTTATTGGTGGCGACCTTTCACAAGGCAAAGAGTTAGTTATCTCAATAACTGCGATAGGAAGAACTGCTCGCGCAATTGAAAGATCAGGTGCGCAAGCTGGAGATGCAGTAATGATTTCGCATTTACCAGGATGGTCGAAGGCGGGACTGACGATACTGTCGCACCGATTACCCCAAAGTTCTGAATTATCGCTGCGCGCTCGTGCCCAGCATTGCTCTCCTGATATTCCTTATAGCGCTTATCGCAGAGTGTTTCCCTTTATAAATTCAGCAACAGATATCAGCGATGGATTACTTATAGATCTAAAACATATTGCCCGCGCAAGCAAGGTAGCGATTAATCTCGAATCATCGTTGATTGAAAAGTCAGAATCTTTCACAGCGCTACAAGAATTGTTATCTGGATTTGATCAAGAAAAATCTACAGCGCTGGAGTATGTGCTAAGCGGAGGAGAGGATCATGTACTTCTCATGACGACTTCACAGCCTGAGAAGTGCGATGGCTTCACTAAAATTGGCACAGTGCAATTTGGTGAAGGCGTATTACTGGATGGAAAAGAAGTTACGGGTGAAACGGGTTACCAACATAGTTGGTAACGAAAGTGCTTAGCGCGCGACCTTTCCAGCCTTAAGGCAGGAAGTGCAGACATTCTGACGCTTGGTGTATCCGTTAACCAAGGTGCGGATGCGCTGAATATTTGGATTCCAACGGCGGCGGGTACGGCGGTTTGAGTGCGAGACGTTATTGCCAAAGCTCGGTCCCTTGTTACAGATATCGCATACAGCTGCCACGTTCGTACTCCTTGATTATTTTCTCCAACTTGCGGGCGCAAGATTAGCCGCAAAGGCGGCGGGAGCGCCAATTCGAACCCGATTTATGCGGGCGGAGTTGAATCAAAGGCAAAATCGCAGCGCTATCCGAGAGAATGAAGCATGGCTTCTCTGGACTCACGGTTGATCACGATTGTCGGTGACAAGACTGCAAAGGTCCTTGGCGAGCACTTTGAGATATCTACTGTAGGAGATTTATTACGTCATTATCCTCGACGGTACGTCGTACGAGGTGAACTCACCGATATCGAATCACTCAATGAAGGTGAAGAGGTAACAATCTTTGCCAAAATTGAAAGCACAAAAGTTCGGCGCATTCCGGGGCGTAAGGGTGTCATCGTAGAAACGGTCGTGACTGATGGTCGTGCCAAATTAATCCTTACCTTCTTTAATCAAGCTTGGCGCGAAAGAGATTTGCGCGAAGGTAGACAGGGTCTGTTTGCCGGGAAAGTGGGTCTATTTAAAGGTAAGCGACAACTTGCGCATCCTGATTATTTACTGATTCCTGATGGTGACAATCTCAATTCAGAGATTGTTGATGCAGCGATTGGAGATTTCGCAGGTCGTTTTCTTCCCGTTTACCCCGCTACCGCAAAGTTACCTTCGTGGAAGATTGCACAATGTGTTCGATTAGCGCTGAACGCTTTGGAAGAGATGAAAGATTATGTGCCAACCGATGTATTGACGGAGTTGAATTTTCCAGATTTCATGACAGCGCTTCGTGAAGTCCATCAGCCCACAAGTGCTGAGAGCGCTGAAAGAGCTCGACAGCGGCTGACATTTGATGAGGCATTACTGATGCAACTATTTCTCGTGCTTCGTAGGCTTGAAGTGCGTGCGGCAACCACTAAGAAACGCGCACCTCAAGGAGATGGTCTGCTTGCTGCTTTCGATCAACGTATGCCATTTGAACTTACAGCGGGCCAGAAAGAAGTCTGGCGTGAGATTGCATCAGATCTATCAAGCCCACACCCGATGTACCGATTGCTGCAAGGCGACGTTGGATCTGGAAAAACAATTCTTGCGCTGCGAGCAATGCTGGCAGTAGTTGATTCTGGCGGACAAGCAGCGTTGCTCGCGCCTACAGAAGTGCTAGCTCAGCAGCATTATCGAAATTTCCACGCTCTCTTGGGTGATCTTGCTGAAGGAGGAATGTTGGGTGGCAATGTCAGTGGAACTCAAGTAGCTCTCCTTACTGGCTCTCTCAGCGCTGCTGAGAAAAAAGATGTACACGGATTGATATCTGCGGGAAGTGTTGGAATTGTTATTGGAACACATGCACTGTTGAGTGAAGGAGTTACCTTCAAAGATCTGGGCTTAATCGTGGTGGACGAGCAACATAGATTTGGAGTTGAGCAGCGAGATGCGCTGCGAGAGAAAGCAACTCAACCTCCTCACGTTTTAGTAATGACTGCCACGCCGATTCCTCGAACTGTCGCAATGACGATATTTGGAGATCTTGATGTTTCAACTTTACGAGAGCTACCACTGGGACGATCGCCCATCACAACACATGTCGTTTCAGCGTTGACTAAGCCACAACATTTGGAACGAGCGTGGAAACGAGTATGTGAAGAAGTAAATAATGGTCATCAGGTTTACATAGTCGCGCCGAGAATCTCTCCTAGCGATGACTCTGATTTACAGCGCTTTGGTCTTACTGCTGATGAACTAAAAATGGCGCGAGCGTTATCGGAAGAGAATTACGACGAAGAAAGTCAGGACAAAGCTCCCATGAACTCCGTAGAAGATCTCTTTCCTAAATTGTCGACTGGAGTATTAAGTGGTTTGAGAGTAGGGAAGTTGCATGGGCGAATGTCCGCAGAAGAAAAAGAGAGCGTGATGCGGGCGTTTTCACAAGGCGATATCGATGTATTGATATCAACCACAGTTATTGAGGTCGGTGTCGATGTACCAAACGCGTCGATGATGATCATCATGGATGCTGATCGATTCGGAGTCTCTCAACTCCACCAACTACGTGGACGTGTTGGACGTGGCACAACTCCAGGTCTCTGCTTGCTTGTGACAAATTCATTGGATGAAACTCCTGCTATGCAACGCTTGACTGCTGTCGCTGCAACTACGGATGGTTTCGAACTGAGCCGACTTGATTTAGAACAGCGGCGCGAAGGTGATGTCTTGGGTAGTGCACAATCAGGCGTCCGCTCACACCTTCGATTGCTTCGTGTCATTCGTGACGAAGAGCTGATTTCACAGGCACGTGAAGTCGCTGAACGACTTGTAAAAATGGATGATTCGCTTAATTCGATGCCGCAATTGAAAATCGAAGTTGATAAATTACGACAAGAAGAACGAGCTGCGTATTTGGAGAAGCGTTAATGAGAATCATTGCTGGGCTTGCGAAAGGGAGAAACCTCTTTTCGCCCATTGGAGCGACTCGACCGACATCAGATCGGGCTCGAGAAGCGCTCTTCTCTACACTTGAATCAGAGTTTGGTTCAATCAACGATCTTACATTTCTTGATCTGTATTGCGGATCTGGAGCAGTTGGGGCAGAAGCTCTTTCACGAGGAGCAGCCGTAGTTTATGCAGTTGATAATGATGAGAAGGCAATCAATATAACTCGACAAAATCTTGCTCTACTGGAGAATATTTCAGGAATCGGTACAACTTCGGTAATCACGAGTTCGGTTGGAAAATTCCTAGATAAGACTTGCGAACTTGCTTTTGATGTTGTTTTTCTTGATCCGCCTTATGATCTACCAAATATTGAAATTGAGAAAGCACTTACTTCCTTGGTGAAAAATAAGTATCTAAAGAATTCCTCTGTCATCGCAATTGAACGAGATTCGAAGTCAAAGAGATTGAACTGGCCCCAAGGATTGAAAGAGTTAAAGGAACGCAAGTACGGTGCTGCCACCATCTTTTACGCTGAGCCTGCGAACGAGGACTAATCTCCCCATCCTTCGGGCGTGTTAGCGTTGCCCCGTGAAAAAAGCGGTCTGCCCTGGATCATTTGATCCAATCACCAATGGGCATTTGGATGTCATTGAGCGCGCCAGTGGTCTATTTGATGAAGTTGTGATCGCGGTTCTGGTAAATAACAATAAATCTGGACTTTTTACAATTGAAGAGCGCATTTCCATGATCACCGATGCCGTCCAACACTTAAAAAATGTAAAGGTAGATACATGGAGTGGACTGCTCGTTGATTATTGCCGGGAGCACAATATTGCCGCCATCGTGAAGGGCTTGCGCGCCGTGAGCGATTTTGATTACGAATTACAGATGGCCCAAATGAATCTTCAGCTTAAGGGCGTTGACACTTTGCTGATGGCGACGAAACCTGCATATTCATTCCTCTCATCATCGCTCGTGCGAGAAATCGCGCGCTACGGCGGAGATGTCTCTAATCTAGTGCCACCGCGGGTCCTCAAAGATTTGGCGAACAAAGCAAGTAGGAAGGCGTAACCATGGAAGCAATCGAGAAACTTCAATCCGCCATCACGATGGTTAATGAAGCACGTGCTGTACCACTCTCGGCTTCATGCGTTGTGCATCGTGGTGAGTTACTTGGAATTTTGGAAGAGATTAATCAAGCTCTCCCGGTTGATCTTTCAAATGCGCAGAAACTTCTTCTCAATCGTGAAAATATTATTGAAGAAGGTCGCCAGAGCGCCGAACAACTTGTTGCTCATGCACGTGAAGAAGTTGCTCGCATGGTAGAACAGACCGCGATTGTTGCAGCTGCGCGCGAAGAGTCGGCACGTCTCATAGATGAAGCGCATGCAAAAGTTGAGAAAGAGCGCGAAGAAGTTGATGCATACATCGATTCACGACTTGCTACTTTGGAAGTTATCTTGAATAAGACGCTCGAAGCAGTCAACCGCGGCCGCGAGAGACTCGCAGGCGCGAGCGATAAAGATGTCCTCTCGCAACTTGCTGACTAAGTAGTTCTTTATGAATTCCAAGGCTCAATCATCTTTTCGCGTCAACCTGCATGAATTGCCGCGGCGCGCGGGGGAGATGCGGGAGTACGCACTTAATTTTCCAACTCCGGAATCGATCGGAATTCCATTATTGGAGATTCCTAAAGGTGAAATTCTTGATATCAAATTCCGTGCCGAATCTGTGGATGATGGAGTTTTAATCACTGGTGCTATTTCATCGACCGCCAAGGGAGAATGTGGACGGTGCCTAGATCCTCTCGTCGTTGAAATCAGACAGAACTTTCAAGAGCTATTTCTCTATCAAAGCCGAGTTTCAGAAAATCCTGAAGAAGATGATGACTTATTTTCACTTGATGGCGATATCGCCGATATTGAAATTCCAATCCGCGATGCTGTAATCCTCTCAATGCCGATTAATCCGCTCTGCGAGGATAATTGCGAAGGGCTCTGTGCTGGGTGTGGTGAGAAATGGAGCGGCCTACCCGAAGACCATTCACATGATGCGGTTGACCCACGCTGGACTGGGCTCGCGGGCTGGAAGCCTGAATAGGGTTCAATTTGGCAAACTCAGCGAGGCTGGGGGATACTTACGCGCTCGTTGGAAGTTTTAAAACAGTAATAAAGGAGAACTACCGTGCCATTACCCAAGCGAAAGATGTCGCGCTCGCGCACACGTTCTCGTCGTAGCCAATGGAAGGCAACTCCTGCATCGACAGCAAACTGCAGCCAGTGCCAGCAACCAAAGTTGCAACACACCGCATGCCCAACGTGCGGCACATATAACCGTCGTCAAGTTCTCGAGGTTTAATCCTGACGCTGGCTTTAACCGAAAAGCTCGGAGTTTCGGTAAGTCCAGAGCTTCTTAATCTTGCTCTAACACATAGATCTTTTGCCTACGAATTTGGTGGGCTGCCAACAAATGAACGACTTGAATTTCTTGGCGATAGCGTTCTGGGTCTCATCATTACCGAAGCGCTATACGAAAGATTTCCAGATCTCGATGAATCGCGACTCTCGCCACTTCGCTCCGGAATAGTAAATATGCGCGCTCTTGCTGCAATCGCGCGAGAACTCGAGTTAGGCGCAGCGCTCAAAATTGGTAAAGGCGAAGAAGTAACCGGTGGGCGCGATAAGAATTCGATTTTGGCTGATGCTTTTGAAGCCCTTGTTGGCGCGATTTACCTAGATCACGGTTTTGCGAAAACGACTGATGTGGTCATGCGATTAATGGCTAGCGCAATAGAAGATGCTTTATCTCGAGGAGCTGGGCTAGATGGCAAGACTGCACTTCAAGAGATTGTTGCAGCAGCGGGGTGGTTACCTCCCGAATATCGCATTAGTGAATCAGGCCCTGACCACGATAAAGATTTTGTGGCAGTAGCGGTCGTCAATGGAGTTTCATACCAAGAAGGGCGGGGCAAGAGTAAGCGTGAAGCTGAACAAGTTGCTGCTCGGTTAGCATTTGAAGCAATATCTCAAGCAACAGAAAAGTAAATTTTGATTCATGCCAGAACTGCCAGAGGTTGAAACAGTTCGACGTGGCCTTGCGCCGTGGATGGTCGGTAAAAAAATCAAACGAATAGAACTTGTTCATAAAGGTGGGAACCGATCATCAACATATGCCCCGCTTAGCTCTGTTGAAGGGGCAAAAGTAAAGAACGTCATTCGGCGCGGAAAGTTTCTCTGGTTTGAGCTAAATCGAGATTTAGCGCTTGTGGCGCACTTGGGAATGAGCGGGCAGTTCATTATTCGAGAGAAAGATGCAGCGGATGAAAAACATCTTCGCGTTCGCATAGATTGTGGAGATCGGAAGCGAGAGATCAGATTTATTGATCAACGCACTTTTGGTTGGGTTGCTATCGACAGATTAGTTCCCGAGGGAAATGAAATAATTCCCCAATCATTTGCTCGGATAGCTCCTGACATCTTTGATAAGAAATTCGATCGTCCTGCGGTAATCTCCAGAATTCGGAGGAAAAATAGCGCGATAAAGAGAGTACTTCTTGATCAGTCAGTCATGAGCGGAGTGGGAAATATTTATGCCGATGAAGCGCTCTGGCGAGCTGAGATACACCCTGAACGAATCGCAAAGAAACTCTCGGAAGAAGAAGTTACACATCTTCTCAATGCCGTCCAATATGTAATGAGCGCTGCTTTAGATCAGGGCGGTACGAGTTTTGATGATCTCTACATCAACGTCAATGGCGAGAGTGGCTATTTCGATGTAGAACTTGAGGCATATGGCCAAGAAGATGAACCTTGCTCGAGATGTGGCACACAGATTCGGCGGATAACTTTTGGAAACCGTTCCTCGCATTTCTGTCCATCGTGCCAACCCAAAAAATCCCTCCGCCGCAAGGTTGAAGTTAAAAAAGTCAGGGTGAAAAGGGGTTCAAAACCGAGCGTGCGCGGGGCCACCCGATAGGTTCTACCTGTGTATTTGAAGAGCATGACCTTGAAGGGCTTCAAGTCCTTCGCATCTCCGACCACTCTTAAGTTTGAGCCGGGCATCACATGCGTGGTGGGCCCTAATGGTTCAGGTAAGAGCAATGTCGTTGATGCGCTCTCGTGGGTCATGGGTGAACAAGGCGCAAAGAGCCTGCGCGGTGGAAAGATGGAAGATGTCATCTTCGCTGGAACATCAGGGCGAGCGCCGTTGGGTCGAGCGGAAGTTTCAGTAACGATAGATAACACCGACGGAGCACTACCAATTGATTTTACGGAAGTAACAATCTCCCGCACACTCTTTAGAAATGGCCAGAGCGATTACCAAATAAATGGTGAATCAGCCCGCTTACTAGATATTCAAGAGCTATTGAGTGATAGCGGTATCGGTCGAGAGATGCACGTGATTGTTGGCCAAGGTCAGCTTGATGCAATCCTTACGGCGAATCCTGAAGAGCGACGTGGATTTATTGAAGAAGCAGCCGGAATTTTGAAGCATCGCAAACGTAAAGAGAAGGCACTTCGCAAGTTAGATTCGATGCAAGGAAACATGTCGCGCGTTCAAGATCTCACGAATGAACTACGTCGCCAACTTCGACCGCTTGGAAAGCAAGCGGAAGTTGCGCGCAAAGCTGCGGTTATTCAAGCAGATGTTCGTGATGCAAAATTACGAATCCTGGCAGATGACATCATTTCTTTTAAGTCAACGCTCACCTCTGAGGTCGCAGATGAAACCGCACTACGTGAGAGGCGCTCGCAAGTTGAACAAGAGCTGGATCAACTTCGAAATCGTGAAGTTGAATTAGATCGCATTGCGGCGGTTGAAGGTCCCCAACTCAGCGCCGCGCAAGATAACTATTACAACTTAACTGCGCAGCGAGAAAAACTCCGCGGCACACAGAATCTTGCATCTGAGCGCGCCAGGTTTCTGGCGGAAGAAGCAGAAGAAGCGCGCGCATCAGGGAGAGATCCAGATGCACTCGAAGCCGAAGCAAAAGTTCTGCGCAATGAAGAATCAGTCCTGCAAAATTCAGTTGATAAAGCGCGAAATGAATTACAAACCGCCAGCTCAAATGTTGTCGATCTCGAAGGACGCCTCAAATTAGAGGAGGATCGAGTAGCGGCTGCGCAGCGCGCCATCGCAGATTATCGCGAGGGAACAGCGCGCCAAGAAGGACATATCAAGAGCCTGCAATCAAGGATTGATGGTTCGATATCAGAGATTTCTCGTTTAGAGACCGCGCTCGCAGATGCGAATAGTCGAGTCGATGAAGCCAAACGTGATTTTGCGAAACTCGAATCTGAGATTGCTGGTCTTGACGCTGGTGAACTTGGCCTCGATGCGGAATATGAAAAGGCGAAATCATCGCTTGATCAATCTAAGTCGCACTTGGAAAAACTAAATAATGAGTTGGCAAAAGCTGAACGGGAGAAGAGCGCCGCTGAAGCTAAGGTTGATGCGCTCCGCCAAGCAACGCTGCATAAGGATGGAAGTGGTGCCCTCCTAACAAATTCGCGTGGAATTGAGATTCGGGGCAGTGTGGCATCACTGATTTCGGTGGAACCAGGTTGGGAAAGTGCAGTCTCCGCTGCTTTAGGTTCGCTTGCCAACGCACTCGTAGTGCATGATGCGACTCACGCGATTTCTGCGCTCTCGTTTTTGAAATCAGAATCTGCTGGTAACGCAGAACTTCTCTTTATTTCCGATGAAATCACTAGCGCTGATAGTTCATTTAGTTCTCAATACACATCTCTCTCAGCAAAAGTTTCATCATCAACACTTCATTCAATCCTGCCAAAACTTTTTGCTGGCTACATTGCCGCCGAATCACTCTCACAAGCTGAAGAGATTATTCGTTCTAACTCCAATCTCATCGCCGTAACTCGTGAAGGCGATCTCATTGGTCGTGGACGCGCCAGCGGTGGATCCAGCTCTCGGTCATCGCTGATTGAGATTACTTCGATGATTGAAAAGAGTGAAATTTCTCTTCAGAAGGCCAGCCATGATTGTGATCGGATTCGATTCGAAATCTCAACGGCAGAAAATCGCGTTCGTGGCGATCAAGTTAATTATGATCAAGCGCTCTCAAAACTCAATGAATCAGATGCTGCGATGGCCGGCCTTGCCGAACAGATGGCAGCCGCAGGTCAGAGCGTTCGAAGCAGCGCCGGAGAAGTTGAGCGCCTCCAAAAGTCGATCTCTGAACTTCGAGATGCGCTCCGCACTGATCAGAATGAGTTAGCAATAGCGCAGAATGAATTTGGAAAGAGCGCTGAGCCAAGTGAGCCAGACTTAACTCAAGTTGAAAATCTTCGTGCCACCGTCTCGACTGCGCGCGCAGTTGAAGTTGAAGCTCGACTCGGACTTCGCACTATGGAAGAGCGGGTTGCCGCAATTTCGCAACGAGCTAGTGATCTCGAAACTGCGGCTCGCACCGAACGTGAAGCGGCAAGTAAGAACATTGCGCGCCGCGAGGCACGCGCTCGTGGTGCGATCACCGCACAAGCCATCGCTGATGCAGCGTACGAAGCGCTCATTCAAATTGAAAATTCGATCTCCAGAGCTAACGCAGAACGTGAACGGTTAGAGATTTCTCGCTCTAATCGTGATGGTGAAATTCTGGCGATACGCGCTCAGGTTAGGGATCTCAGCATTGAACTTGATCAACTCACATCGAGCGTTCATCGTGATGAGATTGCGCGCGCTGAGCAGCGGCTGCGGATCGAGCAGTTGGAACTCAAGGCGATGGAGGAGTTTGGAGTTGATAGTGCAACTCTTGTAAACGAATATGGCCCTGATAAAGATGTTCCAACCTTTACTGAAGATGATGAAGGCAATCTTTCGCAAGGTGAATATATTCCGTATGTTCGCGAACAACAGGAAAAACGACTCGCTACCGCAGAGCGTTCGCTAGCCTTACTTGGCAAGATTAATCCGCTTGCTCTCGAAGAATATTCGTCTCTAGAAGAGCGGTTGAAATACCTTGCTGAGCAACTTGAAGATTTGAAGAAATCAAAGAAAGACTTGCTCGATATCATCAAAGAAGTCGATGATCGTGTGCAAGAGATTTTTGAAGAAGCGTATCGAGATACCGCGCGCGAGTTTGAAAAAATCTTTGCGCGACTCTTCCCTGGCGGAGAAGGTCGACTCGTTCTCACAGATCCAAGTGATCTGTTGAATTCGGGAGTAGATGTCGAAGCGCGTCCTCCTGGAAAGCGCATTAAGAGACTCTCGCTTCTCTCGGGTGGTGAGCGATCACTTACCGCAGTTGCGCTCTTGGTAGCTATTTTCAAAGCACGTCCCAGCCCCTTCTATGTCATGGATGAGGTTGAGGCTGCGCTCGATGACACAAATTTAGGCCGACTCTTGGGCGTACTTGAAGAACTTCGACAAGCTTCACAGCTCATCATCATTACGCACCAGAAACGCACGATGGAAATTGGTGATGCGTTGTACGGAGTCACAATGCGGGGAGATGGTGTTTCTGAAGTAATTTCTCAGCGCCTTCGTGAAATTGAAACTGAACCTGTCTAATTATGGGTTTGTTCGGTTCATTCTTCTCTAAATTTTCTCGCTCCAAAGCTTCAATTGAAGATCTCGATGAGTTTAAAAAAGTTCTTATCGAATCAGACTTAGGCGTTACTACTGCAGATGAAATCATTGATTTGGTTCGCAGAGAAAAGAGCGAGAATTTAGAGAGCGCAGTTACCGCTCAAATCAAGTCTTTTCTCATCGAAGGTAGCAGAGAAATCTCAACTAGCCCTGGAACTTTAACCACAATCCTCATTGTTGGAGTAAATGGAACAGGCAAAACCACAAGTGCGGCAAAGTTGGCAAATCTCTATAAGTCACAAGGCAAAAAGGTTTTGCTCGTGGCAGCTGATACTTTTCGAGCAGCGGCAGTTGAACAATTGCAGACGTGGGGCAACCGCATCGGTGTAGATGTCGTGAGCGGCAGAGAAAACGCCGATCCTGCTGCAATCTGCTTTGATGGCGCATCACGGGCAACTTCTGAAAACTTTGATGTATTGATTATTGACACTGCAGGACGCCTACATACCAAGAGCAACTTGATGGATGAGCTAGGAAAAGTTCGTCGCGTTGTTGAGAAAGTTACTCCAATTAATGAAGTGCTATTTGTCCTAGATGGCACAACTGGCCAAAATGGGATCGCTCAAGCCAAGATATTTTCCGAGAGCGTTGCTCTCACAGGGTTTATTGTTACTAAGGTCGATGGTTCAACCAAAGGTGGGATTGCCTTGGCCACCGAGCGGAGCCTTGGTATTCCATTGAAATTCGTCGGAACCGGAGAGGGGATTGGAGATATCCGCCCCTTTGACCCAGACTCCTACATCACTGACTTACTGAGCTAGTTTTAACATTGCCGTAACAGAGTCGACCGAAGCGTCACCTGTATGAAACGCGCATTTGTGCCTTTCTGTAATAGATGCCAAGCATTATCTGCCCATTCTCAGCGCTGAGATTCAACTATTCACGGAACGAAGATGTACTTCTTCGTTAGTTCGGAGATTTCAATGACAGAGGTAGCTCTTAACGCTGGCGATACCGCATGGGTATTGGCTAGCTCTGCACTTGTGCTGCTCATGACACCTGGCTTGGCATTTTTCTATGGTGGCATGGTTCGAGCCAAGAGCGCACTTAACATGATGATGATGTCGATGATTACCATCGCAGTTGTCAGTGTGCTCTGGGTAATTTACGGATTCAAATTAGCTTTCGGATATGAAGCAAATTCACAATGGTATGGCTCTTTCTCTCTATCAGGGCTGGGCGACGCAGTAAACGAGTTAACAAATAACGGTGGTATCTATCCGATTCCACTTCTAGTCTTTGCAACATTTCAATTGATGTTTGCAATTATCACTCCTGCGCTTATCTCAGGAGCGATTGCAGATCGGGCAAAGTTTGTTTCCTGGACTCTCTTTGTTGCGCTATGGGTGACAATCGTTTACTTCCCAGTCGCGCACTGGGTCTTCGCATTTGGAAATAAAGTCGGCGATACAGTGACAGGTGCTGGATTCTTAGCAGCACGTGGAGTTGAAGATTTTGCCGGCGGTACCGCAGTACATATCAATGCAGGAGCTGCGGGCCTTGCACTCGCTATTGTTCTTGGACGTCGCATCGGATGGCAGAGAAGTCCAATGCGTCCACACTCGCTACCACTTGTACTGCTTGGCGCAGGATTGCTCTGGTTCGGTTGGTTTGGATTTAACGCGGGATCTGCTCTGGGTGCAAACGCAACGGCAGGACTTGCATTTATCAACACGCAAGTTGCAACTGCTGGCGCACTTCTCGGCTGGGTGCTCACTGAAAAATTCCGTGATGGTCATCCAACATCTTTAGGCGCAGCATCAGGTGCGGTAGCTGGATTAGTAGCAATTACGCCTGCCTGTGCATTCGTTGCACCATGGGCAGCGGTCGTTATTGGCTTTATCGCAGGAGTTATTTGCGCTCTCGCTGTCGGCTTGAAGTACAAATTTGGTTTCGATGATGCACTTGATGTCGTCGGCGTCCACTTAGTTGGTGGAATCGTCGGTAGCTTGGCAATTGGTTTCTTTGGCTCAAGCAAAGTTAACTCACTTGGACTCGATGGGCTCTTCTATGGTGGCGGAGCGACTCTGCTTGGAAAGCAAGCGCTCGGAGTCGGATTAGTTATGGGTTATTCGTTCGTCATGACGCTGATCATCGGATTCTTGATCGAGAAGACGATTGGTTTTAGAG
>JACCEC011444834.1_pt1 | contig 12934 bp, 12 predicted proteins | sample 7450121 | NCBI WGS metagenome assembly JACCEC01 (sample SAMN15323455, study PRJNA562643) | freshwater metagenome | isolation source: river surface water | place: USA:Blue River Watershed | collected 2017-08-18 | reverse complement strand
TGCCTCTTCCCGGGAATTCCCTTCCCGCCAGGCTGTGACGGATCCGGCGGTGGCGATGGTGGCGGCGGAGGCGGTGGCGAGCCCACTCCTCCTCCGGCGAATCGTCCGGAACTTCAACCGGCCCCGGCTGAAGTGATTCCTCCGGTTGCGGATCCGGATCTTTCCAAAGCTTACGGGATTTCCAAGATTGGTTCGGTTGAAGCTTGGAACGATCACAAAGGCACGAAGGAAATGATCGTCGCCGTGATCGATACGGGTGTGGACTACAACCACGAAGACCTGGGCTTCAATATGTGGCGCAATCCGAGCCCGACTCAGAATGACGTGGTCGGCTTTGACTTTGTCCACAACGACGGGCTTCCGTTTGACGACAACGAACACGGCTCGCATTGCTCGGGCACGATCGGTGGCGTGGGTGGAAACGGCAAGGGCGTCTCGGGCGTGTCCCAGCGCGTGTCGATCATGGGTCTGAAATTCTTGTCGGGCCAAGGCTCGGGCACGACTGCCGATGCGATCAAAGCGATCGATTATGCAGTCAGTCACGGAGCTAAAGTCCTCAGCAACAGCTGGGGCGGCAAAGGCGACGACGGGAACCAAGCTCTCTTTGACGCGATTGAAAGAGCGAAAGCAAAAGACGTTTTGTTCATTGCAGCTGCCGGTAACGACGGCACGAACAATGACGGCAACGATCCTAGCTATCCTGCTGCTTTCACGAACGACAACTTGATCTCCGTGGCCGCAACCGACAAGGACGACAAGATGGCGTTCTTCTCGAACTTCGGTCCGAAGACGACGCACTTGGCTGCCCCGGGCGTGAATGTGTACAGCACGGTCCCTGGCAACAAGTACGCTTCGCTTTCAGGAACGTCGATGGCAGCTCCGCACGTTGCGGGTGCCGCGGCGCTTCTGTGGTCCAAGAATCCCACTTGGAACTACAAGAAAGTGAAAGACGTTCTTCTGAAGTCCACTGACTCGGTGAGCACCCTTCAAGGGAAGGTGGCCACCGGAGGGCGCCTGAACGTTCTCAAAGCTCTGCGCTCGACGGACTGACGCCCCGCGTAGCTCTTGATCGGGCTACCGGGTTTGCCGATGGATATGGCCGGATGGGGGACTTCCGAAAGGAGTCCCCCTTCTTGTTTTTTGAATTGCCGATGTGGGAATGCTCGGGATAAATCCTTCGGCGGGGAAAATTCAACAGGGGGATAGTCATGATCCAGAAAGGCTTTGTGCTTTTTGTTGGGATGCTGGCGCTAGGACTCGGGGGAGTCACTGCGCAAGCCAATGATGTGAAGATTCGTTTTCCGAAGGTGCTGGACTGCGAGGCGCCTTTGACTCGGGATTCGAGCTTTCGCCAGCCGTTTCGTATTTACACGCGGTTGAATGGAATCGAGCAGTGGACGGATATTACTTCCGTTGGAACGCGGGTTTTGTGGAGTGACCGTGAAGGGCCAAAACCCTTTGGTGATGAAGTGGCTTCGACGTGGGCTTCCAATCCTTACTTTGGAGCGCAAGTGAGCGTGGCCGAGTACGTGTATTCCACGATGAGCTCTCAATCGACGGACTTTGTTTTCAGTTTCCGAACGAAAGAGATCTTTTCTTACCTTCATCAAGTGCCGACTGCGAAGCGGGTACGCGGCAACTTGAAAGTCTACGGTCGTGACACGGTGGAAGAGGATGTCGGCTTAGTCTGCGCGGCTCGGTACTGAGTTCGGTTCTCGTGGATGCGACTTGAAGTGAAGTCCATCGACCTGAAGCGAACGCTTTGAATAAGAAAAAAACGCCGGGACTTTCAGGGAGCCAACCCTGTCATCCCGGCGTTTCCCTTATGGCGACCTCCCCCTGAGGTTCCATCCCCCCTTTCAAACCCCTCTCAACACCTTTGGGCTCGATGGGGCCATCCTTGACCCCGTGTTCGCAAGTTCGAGTCGAAATCCTTTCGGCCCGAGCGAAACGTGAGCGCGAATCCCTGCGCACTTGCCCCCCCAGCACCTCACTGAACTCTCAAGCGAAGAGACGCATCCTGCGTATTCAACGTGCTTTGAGTGAACGGTTCAAAGTAGGTGCTCTGACCGATCGTGACTTAAGCGAGTCTGAGTTGGCGCCCCAGGCTTTTCGGGCGATGGCCATCGACGTGCTGCCATTCCCGGTGCTCCTGGTCTTCTTTGCAGCCCACGCACAGTTCTGCCGTAGGTCTGAGCTCCAAACGCTTCATCTCGATTTCATCACCACAGTCCAGGCAAGTTCCGAAAGTTCCGGCTTGGATGCGAGCTTGAGCTTGATGCAGCTTCTTCAGGTAAAGGGCTTCGCGGCTGCGAAGCCTAAGCCGCATGGCCGTCTCCAACTCGGTCCGGGTCTGATCGCCCTCGTCCGGACGATCGTCTTCGGCCAGGCTGAAGGGCTCGACCTGAATCCCCTGGCTATAGGTCAGCTGTGCTTGGGCTTCCTGAAACAAGCGTTCAAATTTCTTCAAGGTATCGGCTTTCATGGTCTGGCTCCTTTCACCCGGCGGGCTGTTGCCCCGGTACAGAGGGGAGAAGCGAGGTTCGTGCCAAGTGCCAAGTCCTTGAAAACAGTGGGAAGCCTGAAAATAGAGAAATGAAAATCGGGCGCGAAATGACCAAGTCGGTGTCACTTCGCGCCCGATGTCCACAAATTCACGACTGCAAGTGCTGAAGCGGCGGGCGCCTCAGGCGTACCGGCGCGAGAAAGTCTCGCCCAGGCTCTTATGCTTGCGGCCGACGGCGTTCATTCCTTCACGCCGTTCCTGCTCTTCCTTGCAGCCCACGCACAAAGTGGCCGTGGGGCGGGCCTGGAGCCGGCGGAGCTCAATGTCTTCCCCGCACGAATCGCATTCCCCAAAGGTGCCCTCTTCGATGCGGCGAAGCGCCTCATCCACCTTCTTGATGTAAAGGGTTTCCCGATTCACGAGCCGCATGCGCATGGCCTGCTCAGCATCGATCGAGGCTTGGTCCACCTCGTCGGGTCGGTCGTCCGCGCTGACGATGAAGTCCTCGCGCACTACCTTGGTTTTTTCCTGGATCGCCGACTTCTGATCCTCGAAGAGCTTTCTGAACTTCCTCAAGGTTTCCTTTTTCAACTGGTTTCCCCCCCTTTAAGTTCCCGAACAACCCACCGGCTGACCGCCTGTAAGGTCTCCATCACGCCTTCCCCGCGACTGGCGACTGCTTCGAAGTGCGGTCGCTTCATCGCATTGAAAGTGGCTTCTAGCTCCCGAATCGGCACACATTCCGAAAGGTCGCGTTTGTTGTATTGGAAAACCAAGGGCAACTTGTGGATGTCGTACCCTTGAGAGTCCAAAGCCCTTTGCAACTCCTCGAAGCTCTCGAGGTTTGCCTCCATCCGATCGGGCGCGGAATCGACGACGAAGACCACTCCGTCGACCCCTTTGAGGATGAAGTGCCGGGACACTTCGTAAAACGTCTGTCCCGGAATCGAATAAACGTGAAAACGCGTCTTGTAGCCGCGGACTTCGCCGGCAGCGAGCGGTAGAAAATCGAAGAACAGGGTGCGCTCGTTTTCGCTACCGACTTTAACGAGCTTTCCTTTTTGGTCGGGCCGAATGTTCTCGTAGATGTGCTGGATGTTCGTGGTTTTCCCGCACAGGCCCGGGCCGTAGTAAATGATCTTGCAGTTGATCTCTTGAGCTTTGTGATTGATGAGGCTCACTCAGCCAATCTCCACGCGGTTTTCCATCGCTTTACCGATGGTCTGTCGATCCGTGTACTCAATCAGTCCTCCCACGGGGATGCCGTGGGCCAGCTGAGTGACCCGAATTCCGAGCGGACGAATCAGCCGGCTCAGGTACAGCGCCGTGGCTTCGCCTTCGACGCTGGGGTTCGTTGCTAGAACGATTTCGCGGATGCCTTGTCCTTCGGGCTGACCGAGTCGCTGCATCAGCTCGCGAATCTTGAGTTCTTCAGGACCGACTCCGTCGAGAGGTGACAGAGCTCCGTGAAGGACGTGGTAGCGACCTTTGTGCACACCGGCTTGCTCCAGCGACATCACGTCAGAAGGACGCTCGACCACGCAAAGAATATTGGGATCGCGATCGGAACTGGCGCAAATGCGGCAAGGCTCTTGATCGGACAACGTAAAGCACTGACCACAGAGGCCGATCTTTTGCTTGGCAGTGAGGAGCGCCTCGCTCAGTGCCGAAGCGTAGCTCGGGTCTTGCTTCAAGATGAAGTAAGCCAAGCGAGTAGCGGTCTTTTCGCCGATGCCCGGGAGCTTCGCCAACTCGAAAACGAGCTTCGACACCGGATCTTGCGGACGGTTGGGTTCAAGCAGTCGCATGAGGACCTCCCGAGCCGGATTCATGATCCAGAAGTTCAATCGGTCCGAGTTCGCCGCCAAACAAAGCGCGGGCTTCGGTGATCATCGGATGATTGCGAGCCGCCTCGCGAGCGGCATCTTCACGTGCGCGACGCTCGCGCTCACGACGAACCGCAGGACTTTCGCCGAGGTCGCTGACGCTGAAGCGTGGCCGGACCGAAAAACCGAAGTACTCTTTGGTGAGGCTCAGAAGCTGCTCGGAGTAAGTGCGGTTCTGAAGTTGATCGCGGAAACTGTTGTCAGCTGCCGCAAACGAAAGCCCGAGCGTCGCTTTTTCGGGCGAAGCAGCATCGGGAAGCTCATCGCAGTGCGCGTGCTCAAGGAAACTTGCCAAGAGTGGGCGAGTGCGGCGGATGTGCTGAATCAGGCCCTCAAAGCTGCGTGGTCCTGCAGAGGGAGCCGCAGCGGAAAGGGTCGGGGCTGCCAAGGTCGGGCTCGTTGAAGGAGCGGCGACGGGCGAGCCGAGGACTGGGCTTGCCGAAATGTTGGAGCTCGCTGAAAGGGCAGGGCTCGGTGACGGGGCCGGCGCTTTGGCTGCTGAAGGGAATGGCGCGCTGAAAGCAGATGCCGTGTTTTGGGTGGGAGCTGCAGGACCGATCGCCGCTGGGACAGGAACGGCCGGTGCTTTCACCATCGGCGAAGCTGAGCTTGAGCTCTGAGGCGAGGCGCTTGTGCTCACGACCCGAGGAGCCGCGGTCGACGCCGAAGCTCCCGAGGCGACCGCCGTTGCCGTGGGGCGTGCGATCCCTCCAGAGCCTCCGGTCGAAGCTCCCGGCTCGCTGACGGCCAAGCCTTCAGCGGTTGCGCATTTGATGAGAAGCACGTCGAGAACGATCTTGGGCTGGGGCGACCGAGCAATCCATTCCACGCCCTGGTGAAGGGCTTGGAAGATCAATTCCATCTCTTCGAGCGAGCGAAGCGAAGTGAGTTCTTGAAGCTCGGACCACTCGTCTTGGGAAAGCTCGAGGCCGGTAGAACCGGTTGAGCCTACCTTGGCCAAGATCGCTCCGTAGAGGAATTCGATCAGGCTCCGAGTGAGGACCTTCAGATCGTGGCCTTGTTGATAAGCTTGATCCACGGCCGCCAGCGCATCGAGGGGCTTTCGTCCCAGAACTCCGCGCAGGACCTGCATCAGAGTTTGTCCTTCGATCAGGCCCACGGATTCTCGCGCGCTCTGGGTAGTGATCTTTTGGCCGGAATACGCAATGACCTGATCCAGAAGCGAGAGCGAGTCCCGCATCGAGCCTTCGGCAGCGCGGGCGACTAAAGCGAGAGCGCCGGCTTCCGTCTCGATGCCTTCGGCTTGGCACACTTGGCTGAGGCGACCTTGGATCTGAGCCAAAGTGACTCGGCGAAGATCAAAGCGCTGGCAGCGCGACAAGATGGTCGCTGGAATTTTATGAGGCTCAGTCGTGGCAAAGATGAAGATGACGTGAGCGGGCGGCTCTTCCAAAGTTTTCAGCAACGCATTGAACGCTGCCGTGGTGAGCATGTGCACTTCATCGATGATGTAGATTTTTTTGCCGCCCGTGGCCGGCATGTACTTCGCGTTCTCGCGAATCTCTCGGACCGCATCGACCCCGTTATTAGATGCGCCGTCGATCTCGATCACATCGACGCTATTGCCTGAGGCGATTTCCTTACAGCTGGGGCATTGGCCACAAGAAACCAGCCAGGATTCAGGGCTATCGGCGGTTTTCACATCCGGGCAACGCACGGCTTTCGCGAAGATCCGCGCAATCGAAGTCTTGCCGATGCCTCGAGATCCGGTCATCAGGTACGCTTGATGAATTCGGCCAGTCCGAATGGCATTCATCAAAGTCCGCACGACGTGCGTCTGGCCGACAATGTCGGCAAATTGAGCAGGACGCCATTTTCGGGCAAGCACCAGGTAGGACGACAAACGAGACCTCTCCCGTCGAAAAAATCACACACTTTGGATGGAAGCGTCGCGACCCTATCTTTCCTCTTTTTGATAAGCAACGGAAAAGACAAGGGAATTGCCGCACGCTGCCAGCGCACCACGCTAGCGCGGCGCAGGGTGATTTCTGGTGCGTCTCGGCTGATTTTCAGTTATCTCCCGGCCGAGCCGCCGTTTCCGTGAGGACTCCCAGAAGGGCGGGTCGTGAGTGTCGATCCTTTAGACAGCTGTCTGAAAGTTCGACAGTTTGTCCGGATTTGGTTTGCTCTGCGCAGGAACTTAATTGACCTGATTTCAAAGGGTTATCTTTGAGGTTTCTGCTTGGCATAGCGCTTGCTCAGTGCGGCAAATCTTTTTGTTTCAGGGGATCTAAAAAGTTTTCGCAGTAGTTGCTGTTCCTCCCCTTCCCCCCCTAACCCCAAAGGAACAGTACTCGGGGCTTGGTCCGGTCAAACGGATTAGGCCCCGTCCCATTTTTGGGGAAGCTGAGCGAGTCGGACCGAAGAGCGAGGCAGCTTCTCAAGAAGCGATTCCAAGAACTCGCTGGTGAGTCGCGCTTCCAGTTCTGGTTCCGAAATGGTGAAGCCCACTTGAACGAGGAGGGCCACTTCATTCACCCCATTCAAAAGAACGGTGAGTCCCTCGGTCTGGGCAGAGCTGGGACAGGCAGCGAGTGATTCAGCACAGAGCTTTTGAAAGTCGGGAAAGGACGTTCCCAAACTCAGTTTCAGGGGGATCGACACTCCCGTCTTCCGGGTGGGGAGCGACAGGTTCAAGATTCGGGTGTTCACGAGTTCTGAATTCGGGACGATCAGAGACTTTCCGCTCGAAGTTCGAATGCGGGTACTTCTCAGTCCGATCTCTTCGACCTCACCCGTGAAGCCAGCCAAAGTGAGGCGATCGCCTGGCTTGAGGTTCCGATCGATGATGAGCGTGAAGCCCGAAATCATATTGCTGAGCGTGGGCTGAGCCGCCAAGCCGACGGCTAACGAGCCAACCCCCAAGGCCGCCAGGAGCGAGACCACGTCGTAGCCAAAGAGTTTCAGAATCAAAATCGCGCCGAACACAAAAGTGACGAGGTTTGCGAGATTTCGAATCAGGGGGATGAAGCCCGACTGAAGGGTGGAATCCCCAATCGTTCGGAAGCGCCCTTGCTCGATGATGAGAAGAACAGCCAGTCGGAACAGCCGAAGTAAAAGCAGAATGACAAGTAGCGAAACTGCGCGGCTCACCCAGCGGTGGGTTGAGGGGCCAAAGGGTAAGTCTTCGACTCCCGCTTGCAGGGCCAATGCGGCCAGGAGTTGTAATGTAGGAATGAGCAGATTCTTCAAAGGATTCATGTCCGAAATGTCCTGGTCGGGATAATCGCATTGAAAATGCGCCGGGTGAATGTCATTCGTTAAGAGTGAATCATCTCCAACTGCGCATTCGCGAAGGAACAATCGCGCTGACGTGGAATTCGGCTGGAAAGCTGACCCGGTTGGATTGGTACGAGGGCGTGGGCGGCTCGGACTCGCGAAGCTGCGGGGGTTGGTCGGTACTCGATCAGGCCGGTTCTTTGCCTCCGAATATTCAGTCGCTCGTCAACCAGATGCGCGCTTACTTCACAGCCGGCGAGCCCATGCCGCAAGTTCCTTGGGAGTGGCTCGATCTCGCTGGGTGCACGGATTTTCAGTCAGCCGTTTACCGGGCCATTTCCATCATTCCGCACGGTGAGACTCGAACCTACGCTTGGGTGGCCAAGCGCATCGGGAAATTTGCACCGCGCGCCGTGGGTCAGGCACTTCGTCGGAATCCCTTTCCCATGGTTTTGCCGTGTCACCGCGTCGTGGCCACGGGCGACACTTTGGGTGGCTTCATGGGAAGTACCGATCCGAACGAGCCTGAGCTTCGTTTGAAGAAGTGGTTGCTCGACTTAGAGAACGAGTATCGAAATCCGGTATTCAGTTTCCTGAACGGTGGCTTGTCGGCTTAACGCTCGTTTCGCGCTCGGCCTCGAGCTTGCGGCTTAAGTCGCGCCAACTTTTCCCTTCGCGCGCTTTGGGATCGCGTTGCAGCTTGTCGACCGCTGAGTTGTGGTCGGCCAAATTATCCGTGAACTCGTGAGTGCCATCGTTTCGAGAAACGAAGAACAGGTGGCTGCTCTCCGAGGGTGACAAAGCAGCCTGAAGGGCTTCGGTGCCGGGATTGGCAATCGGACCGGCAGGAAGCGCTGGCACCGTGTAGGTGTTGTAGGGTGAAGGTGTACGAAGGTCCGCGCGCGAGAGTTTTCCTTCATAGTGTTCCCACATTCCATAAATGGTGGTGGGATCGCTTTGAAGGCGCATGCGCTTTTTCAGCCGATTGTGGAAAACCGAACTGATGAGCGGACGCTCTTCAGGCGCACCCGTTTCTTTTTCAATCATGGACGCTAAGGTCACCGCTTCGTGGCGGGAAAGACCGATCGTGGCGGCTTTTGCCAAAGTCTCTTCGTTCCAGAACGCCAGCGAGCGCCGAACCATTTTTTCGATCAGCCCTCGAATCGAGGTTTGTCGGGCCAGGAAATAGGTTTCCGGGAAAAGGTAACCCTCAAGTGTCGGCGGTGCGACTTCGCCAAAGCCCAAGCTTGCGATGAACTCGGGGTCTTTGCACAAAGCGATGAACTCTTCCTTCGGGCCGATTCCGGCTTTCTCCGCGGCTGCCGCAATCTCATAAAGATTCTCGCCCTCGGGGACCGTGAAGGGGTGGTTCACGCTTTTTCCGCTGCTCAAAGTCTCGAGAATTTGCAGAGGAGGTTGCGAGGCTGAGATTTCGTATTCTCCGGTCTTCAGTCGCTTCCAAGCGCGAGTGGTCCGTGCAAGCCACATGAAGCGCCAGGGATCGTCGATGGCGCCCACTCGCACGAGCTCTTGGGTGATGGCAGCACCGGTGGCGCCGGGTTGAACTTCGAGAACCACTTTTTGTGACTGTGAAGGGTCCAAGGGGCGAGTTGCGAACCAGAAAAGGTCGGCGCCCCAGCCCAAAAACAGCAGGGTTGCCGCCACAGAAGCCATCGTGAGCATTCGTTGAAAGGGCATAAGGAGGGTTAGATGGTAACCTGCTTTTTTCTTGTCCTGCAGAACAGAGTTTGTTACTCAACTTTTCGTGCCGGTCGGCACGTTCCTCTCCTCGATTTTTCTCCCACTTCAAACTCCATTCCAATCCCGTCTCTCTACCCTCTGCAGGGAAGTGCTCTATGCATCTACGCGAATTGAAAGAAAAAAAGATCGCCGACCTAGTCGAAATGGGTCGCGAACTGGGGATCGAAAACGCCGCCGGCCTGCGTCGGCAGGACTTGATCTTTCAGATCCTCCAAAAGAAGGCGGAGAAGGACGAACACATCTACGCCGACGGGGTATTGGAATGCTTGCCCGACGGCTTTGGGTTCTTGAGAGCCCCTGATTACAACTACCTGCCGGGGCCGGACGACGTTTACGTTTCGCCTTCCCAGATTCGGCGCTTCGGCCTTCGCACGGGCGACACCATCAGCGGCTCGGTTCGCTCACCCAAAGAGGGCGAGCGGTACTTTGCACTTCTGAAAGTCGAGCAAGTGAACTTCCTGGCGCCTGAGGCTAACAGCGAGAAGGTCTTGTTCGATAATCTGACCCCGCTTTACCCGAAAGAGCGGCTGAGCTTGGAAAACCAGGCCCAAAACTACTCGACTCGCATCATCGACATGATGGTTCCGCTCGGCAAGGGTCAGCGCTGTTTGATCGTGGCACCTCCGCGCGCCGGAAAAACGGTGCTTTTGCAGGATATTGCCAACGCCATCACCACCAATCACCCGGAAGTGAAACTCATCGTTCTTTTGATCGATGAACGTCCGGAAGAGGTCACCGACATGCAGCGCTCGGTGAAAGGTGAAGTGGTAAGTTCGACCTTCGATGAGCAGGCTTCGCGCCACGTTCAGGTGGCCGAAATGGTCATCGAAAAGGCCAAGCGTTTGGTCGAAAACAAATACGATGTGGTGATTTTGCTCGATTCCATCACGCGTTTGGCCCGCGCCTACAACGCCGTGGTGCCGCCATCCGGAAAAATTCTTTCAGGCGGCGTGGACTCCAATGCCCTTCACAAACCCAAGCGTTTCTTCGGCGCCGCCAGAAATGTCGAAGAAGGCGGCTCCTTGACCATCATCGCGACTTCCTTGGTCGACACCGGTTCGCGGATGGACGAAGTGATCTTCGAGGAGTTCAAAGGGACGGGCAATTCCGAAATCCATCTGGACCGTAAGCTCATGGAAAAACGAGTGTTCCCGTGCTTGGACATCAACAAGTCGGCGACCCGAAAAGAAGAGCTTTTGTTGCCAAAAGACATGATGCAGCGGCTGTGGATTTTGAGAAAAGTGCTGCATCCGATGAACACGGTAGACGCCATGGAGTTCCTGCTCGACAAGGTCAGTCACTCCAAGACGAACGCCGATTTTGTGAAATCCATGAGCGGATAAAGCTTGCGGATTCTGAACTAATTAAATTGACAGGTTGACCAAGCGCCCCGGACTTTGTTAGGCCATCCTTTCCGCATCGAGTTCGGAAGAGGTTTTACTTTATGAAACAAGGCATTCACCCCGTTTACGTTGAGACCACCATCACCTGCCACTGTGGCGCTGTGATCGAAACCCGCGACACCAAGCCGGGCATCAAGGTCGAAGTGTGCTCGATGTGCCACCCGTACTTCACTGGCAAGCAGAAGCTCCTCGACACCGAAGGTCGTGTTGAGCGCTTCCTGAACAAGTACAAGAAGAAGTGATCTGCGTTCCTTTCGGACGCTGACACTTTTCCCGGCACTCCATGTTCGACAAACTTGAATCCGTTGTCGCCCGCTTTCAGGAAGTGGAAGCGCGATTGGCGGATCCACAATTGGCGGAAGTGCCGGGAGAGTTTCGAAAACTCTCGCAAGAGCACGCCCAGCTTCAAGAGCTGGTAGCGGAGTACCGTCGTTTTAAGAAGCTGAATGCTGACATCGCATCGAGCCGGGAACTTCTCGGTGGAAAAGATGCCGAGATGTCGGCTTTGGCGAAAGACGAGCTCAAGGAACTCGAGCCCGCACTTTTGGAAAGCGAACAGCGCCTGCGGGTTTTGCTGCTTCCGAAAGACGCAAACGACGAGAAGAACATTGTCTTAGAAGTGCGCGCAGGCGCAGGCGGCGATGAAGCGGCCCTTTTTGCGGGCGAGCTATTCCGCATGTACCAGCGCTTTGCCGAGCGAACCGGCTGGCGAGTGGATTTGCTCTCGACCAACCCCACGGGCTTGGGCGGCTACAAAGAAATCATCGCCATGATCCAAGGCGATCGCGTGTACAGCCGCCTGAAGTACGAAGGCGGAGTGCACCGAGTGCAGCGTGTGCCAGCGACCGAAGCGCAAGGTCGAGTCCACACTTCGACCGTCACGGTCGCGGTGCTTCCGGAAGCGGAAGAAGTGGATGTGCAGATCAATCCCACGGATCTTCGAATCGATGTGTTTCGCTCGGGCGGCGCTGGCGGCCAGGGCGTGAACACGACTGACTCAGCCGTTCGGATCACTCACTTACCGACTGGGACTGTGGTGGTCTGTCAGGACGAGCGCTCGCAGTTGAAGAACAAAGACAAAGCGATGAAGATTCTTCGCTCGCGGATTCTCGAAGCCGAGCAAGAGCGCGCAGCGCGCGAACACGGCGATGTGCGCCGCTTGATGGTGGGAACGGGCGACCGGAGCGAGCGCATCCGCACCTATAATTTTCCGCAAGGTCGCCTGACCGATCATCGAATCGGGCTGACCGTGTATCAGTTGCCAGAAGTGATGGAAGGCAAAGTGGATGAAATCCTGGCCGCACTTCAAGCGCACGATCAGATGGAGAAGCTGAAAGCGCAAGGACTCGGAGGCTGACTGAAGTGAGCTTAATCGGGTCGACCGTCACTTGCCGCGAGCTTTTGCGGGAGCTGGTGCAGGCTTTGGAGGCAAGTCCTGAGCTCCTAGCTCGAGGCCCTGTGGATTCCGAAGCCGAACAACTCTTGATGGCGGCGCTCGGGGTGGATCGCAGATCTGAGCTCTTTTTGCGACTGAATGATGGGGTGGCCCCCTCGGTTCGTGAGCAATGCTTGGCGTGGGCGCGTGAGCGCGCCCGAGGCCGCATTCTTCAGCACTTGATCGGACATCAGCAGTTTCTGGATCATCGCTATCAAGTAGGGCCCGAAGTCCTAGTCCCGCGCCCCGAGACCGAGCTTCTGGTCGTCACTGCCATCGACGAATTACTTCGCGAAGGCGGGGAAGGAGCCGTTCAGAGTGGATTTGAAATTGGCTTAGGCAGCGGCGTGATTTCGATTGAGCTTCTTCACCGTTTTTCTGAGCTCCAAATGACGGCCTCTGAGCTGACTCCGCAAGCCGAAGCGGTTGCGCGGAAAAATGCCGATGCGATTTTAGGAAGTAGTGCCGCCACTCGTAGGCTTCGCGTCGTTCGCGCAGGCGGTGGCCTGCGAGTGGTTGAGCCTTTCCGGGAGCTGGGGCTTCGTGCTCAGTTTTTGATTTCCAATCCTCCGTACCTAGCCCCCGGTGATCCGGTCGATGCTGACGTATTGGCGGGTGAGCCTGCGACGGCCCTTTTTTCACCCGGCTCGGACGGGATGCATTTTTACCGAAAGCTTGCCGAAGAAGCGCGCGAAGTTCTTTT
>JACCEC011106196.1_pt1 | contig 12936 bp, 12 predicted proteins | sample 7450121 | NCBI WGS metagenome assembly JACCEC01 (sample SAMN15323455, study PRJNA562643) | freshwater metagenome | isolation source: river surface water | place: USA:Blue River Watershed | collected 2017-08-18 | reverse complement strand
GCCGCGAATCTTCGTCATAACGATCTGGATGACATCGTCACCGAGGACAATCTCGCGGCTGGTGCAGGTGAGTATCCGCACAAAACAGAGATCGGGTTGCTGTGGCAGTGGGCACAGGTGCTGGAGCGGACGCGCATGGCCAAGCGCGAGAGCTTTGGCCTGCGGCCCGAGCAGAACAATCGCGTCGATTTCAATTTCTATGTCTAGGACGACACCGTCACCATCACGCGGCGCAAGCGCGGCGCGCCGCTCGACAAGATCGTCGCCGAGCTGATGATCTTCGCCAACAGCAGCTGGGGCCGGCTGATGCACGAGCACGGCGTGCCGGGCATCTACCGCACCCAGGGCGGTGGCGGGTGGGCGAACCGGATGCAGGTGCGCATGCTCACCCATGCAGCGCCGCATCAGGGGCTCGGCGTCGATCAGTACGCATGGAGCACCTCGCCCCTGCGCCGATACACCGATCTGGTGAATCAATGGCAGATACTCGCCTGCGTCCGGCATGGCGTGACGGCGCCGCTGGTCGCGCCGTTCAAGCCCAAGGATGCCGATCTGTTCGCGATCGTGTCCGCGTTCGATGCGGCGTATTCCTCTTACGCCGACTTTCAGGCGACGATGGAGCGTTACTGGTGCCTGCGCTGGCTGGCGCAGCAGTCCGCCCGCCATGTCGATGCCGTGCTGCTCAAGGATGATGTGCTGCGCCTGACCGACATACCGCTGGTCGTGCAGATGCCCGGTGTGCGCCATGCGCGTGGCACGCAGCTCAAACTGGAGCTGATCAGTTGGGACGAGGTCGATCTGTCGGTGCAGGCGCGGGTGCTCGAGGTCAGTACGGTCGTCGCTGCAATGGACACCGAGGTCGAACTGGAAGAAGCCGATATCACGGACGAGACCGAGCAGGCAGCTGAACAGACTGACGGGCAGGCGGTCGGTCTGCCGACCACCGAAGGCGGTGAGGCTACCGGGATCGATGGCGAATCGCCCGGAACGCCCGCGCTGCCGGCTGAACCACCGCTCGCCGGCTGATCGTGATGCGCATCGCAGAGCACCGGCTGCTGATGATCGCGATCGCGGTTTCGGTGCTGCTGCATGGCGCGCTGCTGGCGGTGCGCTTCGCGCCGCCCGAGCTGCCGGCCGCCCGGCCACTGGCGAGCAGTCTGGAAATCATTCTCGTCAATGCGCGCCATGAGCGGGCGCCGCGCAACGCGGAGGCGCTGGCGCAGGCCAATCTTGATGGCGGTGGCCAGTCCGATGCCGGCCGCGCGACTTCGCCGCTGCCGGATCTGAAGCACACGGTGGACGGCAATCATCTCGAGACCCAGCGGCGGCGCATCGCCGAACTCGAACAGCAGCAGGAACGCCTGCTGACCCGGCTCAGCACGCTGTCACGCGACAGCGTCAGCGTGCCCGACAAGCCGGCGCGCAAGGTCGCGGAACGTTCGCCGCAGGCCGAGCCCATCGACAGTGTCGCGCTTGCCCGGCGCGAGGCCGAGATCGCCCGTCGTGTGGCTGATTACAACAAGCGCCCGCTGAAGACCCAGCTGACGCCAAGCACGCGCGAAGTGTCCTATGCGTTGTATTACACTGCGCTGCAAAAGCAGATTGAACAGACCGGTACCCGATACTTCCCGCAGCAGGATGGAAAAAAGATCTACGGCGAGCTTATTGTCTACATTCCTGTGTATCAGGATGGCTCGATCTATGACAAGGACGGCGGCCCCCGGGTCGAGCGCAGCTCCGGCAACCCGCTGCTTGATCGCGCGGCGCTGGCGATCGTCCGGCGTGCCGCGCCCTTCGGACGTTTTCCCGCATCGGCGACGGCCGATGGCAAGACCCATGTGTGGGAAATCATCACCCGGTTCCGGTTCACGCGCGATGATGTGCTCGAGACCAGCACACCCGGGAGTGCGCGATGACGGCACCTGACCGCTATGTCGTGATCGGCCATCCGATCGCGCACAGCAAATCCCCGCAGATCCACGCGCGCTTTGCCGAGCAGACCGGACAGCGCATCCACTACGATAGGCTGCTCGCGCCGGTCGATGGTTTCGGGCAGGCTGTCCGCGACTTCATCGCCGCAGGCGGTCGGGGCGCCAACGTCACCGTGCCCTTCAAGCTGGAGGCGTTTCAACTCGCCGACACGCTCAGCCCGCGCGCGCAGGCAGCAGGGGCGGTCAACACGTTGCGCTTTGACGCGGGACAGATCATCGGCGACAACACCGATGGCATCGGGCTGGTGCGGGACATCCTGCATGCTGGTGTCGGGCTGGCGGGCAAGACCGTGCTGCTGCTGGGCGCCGGTGGTGCGGCGCGCGGCGTAATCCAGCCGCTGCTGGCAGAATCCCCGTCACGCCTGTTGATAGCCAATCGCACGCCGGAGCGCGCGCAGGAACTCGCACAACAGTTTTCGTCCGCGTCGGTGGCGGTCGAGGCCGCCCGCTTCGATGCGCTTGATCGGCCGTTTGATCTGGTGATCAACGCGACCTCGGCCAGCCTGTCGGCGGAACTGCCGCCCGTGCCGGCCGCCGTGTTCGGCACATCGTGCTTTGCCTACGACATGATGTATGCGGCGCAGCCCACCCCTTTCCTGCAACTGGCCGCGAAGCATGGCGCCTCAGTGCGCGACGGGCTGGGCATGCTGGTCGAGCAGGCAGCGGAATCCTTCTTCCTCTGGCGCGGCGTGCGGCCGGACACGGCGCCGGTGTATCAGTGGCTGCGCTCGCAGTTATGAGCGTGCGACGCAAGATCCTGCTGTGGCTGATCGGCTTGCCGCTGCTGCTGGTGCTGCTGCTGCAGGCCTGGTACTTCCTGCACATCTGCTGGTGGGTGAAATTCAATCCGACGTCCACTGCCTTCATGCGTACCCAGCTGGAGCGGCTGCAGGAAAAAAATCCCCGGGCCGCGCTGCAGCACCGGTGGGTGCCTTATCAGCAGATTTCCGTCCATCTCAAGCGCGCCGTTATCGCGGCCGAAGATGCGAACTTTGCCGATCATGACGGCGTTGACTGGGAAGCGCTGCAGCGCGCGTACGAGAAAAACGCGAAGAAGGGCAAGGTAGTGTCCGGCGGCTCCACGATCACTCAGCAGCTGGCAAAGAACCTCTTCCTGTCGGGGCAGCGCAGTTATCTGCGCAAGGCGCAGGAGATGGCGATCACTTTCATGCTGGAAATGGTGATGGACAAGCGCCGCATCCTCGAGATCTACCTGAACGTGATCGAGCTGGGCTCGGGCGTCTTTGGTGCGGAGGCGGGCGCACAGCGATATTTCGGGGTGCCGGCAGCTGCGCTGAATCCTCAGCAGGCGGCACGGCTGGCCGTGATGCTGCCCAATCCGCGCTACTTTGGCCGTCATCAGGACTCCGGTTATCTGGCCCGGCGCACCGCGCTCATCATGCAGCGGATGAACAGCGCCTATCTGCCCTGACGCAGCGGTGGCGGGCCGCGCTGGCCGGCGCCTGCCTTGCCTCGGCTTGCCGATCTCAGTACACTTGCGGGGTTTTTAACAACGGAGACCCCCTTTGGGCAGTCCCTCACCCATTGACCGACCGTCATTCGACGGGCTCGCTGCAAGCTAAGGCTCTCTTCACTGCGCCGCTTGCCGGGCCAAGGTAAGCAGGCGCGCATGGCTACGGCCACGCTCCCTGACCATCTGTGTTTTCGATAGTGGCACACTGCCGCTGTCATTGCCGCGCCTTGAGCGGCCGGGAGAGCTTATGATCAATGTATTCGTCCTGCAGAACGGACGGCTGAGCCAGGTGAACATCGAGACCCGCGAGGATCTCGCGCGCACCTCGCCCGTCTGGGTCGATCTGACCGACCCCAGTGAGGAAGAGCGCGACTGGGTGCGCGGCATCTATGGCGTGACCCTCCCGGACGAGGACGAAGTCAAGGACATCGAAGCCTCGGCCCGCTACTACGAGGGCGACAACGGCGACCTGCACCTGCGTTCCGACTTCCTGCTGGAAGAGGACGAAGGCGAGTCCCGCGTGGTGACCGTGGCCTTCATTTTGGCGCGCAACATGCTGTTCTCGATGCACAGTGATGATCTGCCCGTGTTCCGGCTGGTGCGCATGCGCGCACGCTCGCGTCCCGGTTCGATTGGTGACTTCAAGGACGTGCTGCTGGATCTGTACGCGACCGATGTCGAGTATTCGGCGGATGCGCTCGAGGGGATTTACCAGAACCTGGAAGAAGTCAGCCGCAGCGTGCTGCAAAAAGATTTCAGTGACCAGGATGCGGCCGAGTCGCTGTCGGCGATGGCACGCGAGGAAGACTTGAATGGCCGTATCCGTCGCAACATGATGGACACCCGCCGCGCGGTGAGCTTCCTGATGCGCGGACGACTGCTCAATTCAGACCAGTTCGATGATGCGCGCCAGATCCTGCGCGATATCGAATCACTGGACGGTCACACCGCCTTCCTGTTCGACAAGATCAACTTCCTGATGGATGCCACCGTCGGCTTCATCAACATCAATCAGAACAAGATCATCAAGATCTTCTCGGTGGCTTCGGTCGCTTTCCTTCCGCCGACCCTGATCGCCAGCATCTACGGGATGAACTTCCGTGTGCTGCCCGAGCTGAACTGGTCGCTCGGCTATCCGTTCGCGCTGGTGCTGATGATCGCCAGCGCAGTGACGCCGTTCTGGTATTTCCGGCGGCGCGGCTGGCTCAGATAAGGCTCAGATAATTCACTGACACCTGACGGCCAGCACAGGCTCGCCGTCAGGTGGGAACACCGCTGTCTCAGGCGGCCAGCTGGCTGAAGCTCGTGCGGGCGGCCGCCAGCGTCGCATCAATCGCCGCATCATCATGCGCGGCCGACACGAAGCCCGCCTCGAAGGCTGACGGTGCGAGGTACACGCCCTGGTCCAGCATCGCATGGAAGAAGGTGTTGAAGCGCTGCTTGTCGCAGGCCATCATCTGCGCATAGTCGCCCGGCACGCTCGCGGTGAAGTAAATGCCGAACATGCCGCCTACCGAGTCCGCGCAGAAGCTGATGCCCTGCGCCGCTGCGGCTGCGGACAAGCCCTCGACCAGCTTGCGGGTCTGCGCGCCAAGCGCTTCGTAAAAGCCGGGGCGCTGAATGATTTTCAGGGTTGTCATGCCCGCGGCCACGGCAACCGGATTGCCTGACAGCGTGCCCGCCTGATAGACCGGGCCCAGCGGCGCGAGATGTTTCATCAGGTCCGCGCGGCCACCGAAGGCTGCGACCGGCAGTCCGCCGCCGATCACCTTGCCCAGTACCGTCATGTCGGGCTGAATGCCGTACAGCGCCTGTGCACCGCCGAGCGCGACGCGGAAGCCCGACATCACTTCATCGAACAACAGCAGCGCGCCATGCTGGCTGCACAGCGTGCGCATGGTCTTCAGGAACTCCGGCGTCGCGCGCAGCAGGTTCATGTTGCCAGCGACCGGCTCGACGATCACGGCAGCGACCTTGTCGCCCATGGTCTTGAACACCTGCTCCAGCTGCGCGCTGTCGTTGTAGTCGAGGACCATCGTGTGCTTGGCAAAATCCTCCGGCACGCCCGACGAGGTGGGATTGCCAAAGGTGAGCAGGCCGCTGCCCGCCTTCACCAGCATGGAATCCGCGTGGCCGTGATAGCAGCCCTCGAACTTGATCACCAGATCGCGTCCGGTGGCGCCGCGCGCAAGCCGCAGCGCGCTCATCGCGGCCTCAGTGCCGGACGAGACCAGCCTGACCTGCTCGATCGATGGCACGATCTTGCAGATCTCTTCGGCCATCAGGATCTCTCCTTCGGTCGGCGCACCGAAGGACAGGCCGCGCGTGGCCGCCTGCTGGACGGCACTGACGACCTCCGGGTGCGCATGGCCGACGATCGCCGGCCCCCATGAGCCGATGTAATCGATGTAGCGCTTGCCGTCGGCATCCCAGAAACACGGGCCTTCAGCATGCGTGATGAATCGCGGCGTGCCACCTACCGAGCGGAATGCGCGCACCGGAGAGTTCACGCCGCCGGGTGTGCTGCGCTGCGCACGGGCGAACAAGGTTTCGTTATTGGACACATCAGCCCCCATAGTGATTGACAGCGCAGGTACAAAGCACGACATCGGCTTGCATGTGGCTGTCGTTGTTGTTGTGGTTAATCAGAGCAGCCACTCAGGCATCGTTCGGTTCCGCATCGCCTTCGCGCGCCCAGAAAAAACGGTCGGGCACCAGCTTGCCCATGCCCAGCCGCTGCGCATGCGCGAGCGCGGCATTGGTGAATTCTTCCGCTTCGGCCACCGCCTCGGGAACGTCGAGGCCATTGGCCAGCATTGCGGCGATGGTCGCCGAGAGCGTGTTGCCGGCGCCTGCGAACGGCCCGGCCTTGCGCGGCCAGCTGGCGCTGCGTACCAGCCCGTTCTCGGAGAACAGCAGGTTCGTGACGGCCTGCGCCTCGCCCGGCACGCTCGTGACGAACAGGTATTCGCAACCGAACTCGATCATCTGCAGCGCATCGGTCTCGATCATGTTTTCCTCGCTGGGCTCGCGCCATGTCTCCGCGATGCGCGAGAGCTCATCCACCGAGACCAGCAGCAGCGTTGTTTGCGGCACCAGCAGTTCGCGCATCGCGAACAGCATTTCCTCGTCGAGGCTCTGTTCGGGCAGGGTCGTGGAGAACGGATCGAGCACCAGCGGCATATCGGGATAGTCGGACACGATCTCCGCGATCACCGAAATATTTTCCATGCTGCCGAGATGACCGACCTTGAACGCGGTGACCGGCATGTCTTCCAGCAGCACACGGGCCTGATCGGCCACCCAGTCGGGATCGACCGGCTGCGTGTCTTCCGTTCCTGTGGTGTCGCCAATGGACAGCGCGGTAATCACCGACAAGCCATGACAACCCATTGCTGCAAATGCCGCAAGATCCGCCTGCACGCCGATGGCGCCGACCGGATCGGCGACACCAAAGGTCAAAATGAGCGGGGAAGTTTGGTTTTGCACAGGGAAACGATTAAGATAGACGGCTATGCATTTTACTTTAAGGGCTGTAGCGTGAGCGACAACGAGACCACACAAGAATTCAAAACCTGGATGTGCCTGATCTGCGGCTGGGTGTACGACGAAGCCGCCGGTCTTCCCGAAGAAGGCATCGCGCCCGGCACACGATGGGAAGACGTGCCGATGAACTGGACGTGCCCGGAATGCGGCGCGCGCAAGGACGACTTCGAGATGGTCGCCATTTGATCTGGCGCAGACGCATCCTGCCCGACGCACGGCGTTCGGGCAGGATGATGGAGTGGTCGGTGGCAGACTGGTCGCATGTGTCGCCAAAACACCGACGTCGCTGAATTTTCATTTGCCAATGTTTTAACTAGTTAGCCTTTTTGCTAGAGTTGCGCCCGTTCCGTGAAACATCAACGGGTGGCGCAATGAATGCATCACAAGCGCAGGCGCAGTCAGTGCCTGGCATTCTGGTGGTTGACGACAGCAGCACCATACGTCGCTCTGCCGAAATTTTCCTGTCGCAGGCCGGTTATCCCGTCATCCTCGCCGAAGATGGTTTCGAGGCCTTGTCGTGCATCGTCCGACATGAGCCTGCGCTGGTCTTCTGCGACATCCTGATGCCCCGGCTCGACGGGTATCACACCTGCAGCCTCATTCGTGCCAGCGAGCGCTTCGGCCAGCTTCCGGTCGTGCTGCTGTCCTCGCGCGATGGCTTGTTCGATCGCGCGCGCGGCGCGCTCGCGGGCGCCAGTGCCTACCTCACCAAACCGTTTGCAAAAGACAGCCTGCTGAAAACCGTGCGCGAGCTGTTGCCACAACCGGTGTCATAGACCGTGCCACGCCTGCGGGGCTGCACTGCCGTCGCCCGCTGCCACCGCCCATCCCCGGTGATCCCTGTTCCCTGCTCGGCCAGCGCGTTGCCGGCCACTCTCTCCGGAATACCATGCCACGCCAGAACATACTCGTTGTCGATGATTCACCGACTGAAAGACACTTCCTGAGCGAATTGCTGTCATCGCACGGGTATCAGGTCAGCACGGCCGAGACCGGGGATGCCGCTCTCGCCCGCATCCGGGCCGAGCAGCCGCATCTGATCATCATGGATGTCGTGATGCCCGGCCAGAATGGTTTCCAGACCACGCGCGAGATCAGCCGCGACCCGGCAACGCGCCACGTGCCCATCATCATCTGCTCGAGCAAGAACCAGGAGACCGATCGCATCTGGGGCATACGGCAGGGAGCGCGTGAGTTCATGGTCAAGCCGGTGGATCCGTCGGCTCTGCTGCGCAAGATCGCCGCCTTGCTCGGCAACGCGGGCTAAGCGATGGGCGCCTCCTTCGCGTCGTCTCCGCTGACGAGCCAGCGCAAGACGCCGCAATCGCTGCGGGAGTATCAGCGTGAGCTGGCGGAACGCACCCGATCCGCGCAGAGCGCGCGCATCGGCCCATGCCGACAGCTTGGTTTCATGGCCGCCGGACAGGGCTGGCTGATCGATCTGGGCGATGCATCCGAAATCATGCCCGTGCCTTCGGTCACCCGCGTGCCCGGCACGCAGCCCTGGTTTCTGGGGCTGCTGAATCATCGTGGCCGGCTGATTGGCGTGGTCGATTACACGCGCTTCATCGGCCATCCGCCATCACCGCCGAAAAACTCGGACCGGCTGATCGTGCTTTCGGATCGTTTTTCCCTGTCTTGTGCATTGCTTGCCAGCGCCGTCAGCGGGCTGCTGGAGCTGTCCGCTCCGGAAGATGCAGAGGCGCCCGGCCTTCAGGCGACCTCTGGCCTTCGGCCGTGGGAAGGGGCGCTGATGCGCAGCCGTGGCAAGCCGTGGCGGCGTCTCGAGCTGCAGGCACTGGTGACGGATGGACGTTTTGCGAATCCGGCGCTGAAATCCCCCAACCCAAGCTTTCAGTCACTGGAGTCGATGGCATGAACCTGGATGATTCGACAGTCTCCGCAAGAAACGAGAAGGCCGCTGCAGGCCGGTGGAAAAACGCCGGACATCATTTCGGCTTGTCCATTTTTCTGGGGGCGCTACACCCGCTGCGGCATGGCCTTGATCGCCGGCTGCGCGATTGGCCGGGAAAGCGCACCAAGCGCGTCGTGCAGCTCGCGCTCTCGGTCTCCGTGATCGCCTTGCTGGCCTTTGTGTGGCTGAGCACTCGTGAGGCACTGATGGCTGCCGCGCGAACGCAGATGGCCAGCGATCTCGTCATGCATTCCCAGCGCCTCGGCAAAGCGGCGCCCAACGCGATACAAGGCAATCCGGCCGCCTTTCGCCAGCTTGAGCAAAGCCGCAATGCCATCAATCAGGAACTGGCCGTGCTCGCCAGTGGCGGTGAGTGGCAGGACCGGCGCATTCCCGCCGCCGGCCCGGCGCAGGCAGAACAGATTGCGGCGATCCGGACGTCCTGGCAGACATCCGACAAGACGGCCGCGCAGATACTTGCGATGGAAAAGGAGCTCACCGGTTTTCGCAAGACGCTCAAGACGCTCAATACCATCAGCCCGGTGCTGCTCGAGCTGTCCGAGCAGATTGCCAGCCTGCTCGCACAAACCGGGGCTTCGCCGCGTGCGGTCGCGGCAGCGGGGCAGCTGGTCATGCTGACCCAGCGACTGGGCAAGAGCGCGAATGAGTTCATGACGCCCGAGGGCATCAATCAGGATACGGCCTTCCTGCTGGGCAAGGACGCCAATACCTTTCGCGACATCATCGCCGGCTTCGCCGAGGGCAGTGATGTGCTGCGGCTACCACCCATTACCCATCCTGATGCACGCCAGAGGCTGAACGAACTGGCGACTGCGTTCGAGAGCTACCGGCGCGAACTCTCCGGCATGTTGTCCAATCTGGGCAAGTTCATCGCGGCCAAGGAAGCGGAGCGCACGCTGTTCCTGGAGAACGAGCCGCTGCGTGAACGACTGATCGCGTTGCAGCAGTCCTATCGTGATCTCGAGCATACGGGCAATGGCACGCACTGGGCGATCGGTGGTTTTGCCACGAGTTCACTGCTGCTGGGGCTGGCGCTCGCCTGGCTGTTGTTACGCGAGAGCCGCCTTGAGGCGGCCGAGGCGCAGGCGCGGCGACTGCTCGCCGAAGATCAGCAGCGCAAGGCGATGCAGGAGGAAGAAGCGGCGCGCAATCTCAATCAGCAGAATCAGGCGGCGATACTCCGGCTGATGAATGAGCTGCAGGAAATCGCCGAGGGCAATCTGACCGTGCATGCGACCGTGTCGGAGGATGTGACCGGCGCCATCGCCGACTCCGTCAACGTGACACTCGAAGAGCTGCGCCGTTTGCTCGGCAAGGTCAGGCAGACTGCATTGCAGGTCGGCCGGTCGTGCGAGCTGGCGCAGAACATGTCGAGCGAATTGCTGGCGCTGTCGAAGCGGCAATCCGGTGAGATCCAGCAGACCGGACAAATGGTGCTGCAGATGACCGCACAGATCCATCGCGTCTCGCGGGCAGCGAGCGAATCTTCCGATGTCGCACAATCCTCGGTGCAGGCAGCCCAGCAGGGCGAGGCGGCGGTGCAGGATTCGATCCGGGGCATGCATCACATCCGCGAGCAGATACAGGAGACCTCCAAGCGCATCAAGCGATTGGGAGAGTCGTCGCTGGAGATCGGCGACATCACTGAACTGATCTCGGACATCACCGAGCAGACCCATGTGCTGGCGCTGAATGCCTCGATACAGGCAGCGGCGGCCGGAGAGGCGGGCAGGGGATTTGCCGTCGTTGCCGAGGAAGTGCAACGGCTGGCAGAACGCTGCGGTGATGCGGCGCGTCAGATCGCCACGCTGGTCAAGACGGTGCAGGAAGATGCGCAGGAAGCGGTGGTGGCGATGGAGCGCTCGACACAGGGCGTGGTCGAGGGGGCCCGTCTGTCCGATGCGGCCGGCTCCGCGCTGGGTGACATTCGTCGCATCTCTCAGCACCTTGCCGAGCTGATTGCCGGCATCTCCGGTTCGGCCGCGCAGCAGGCCACCATGGCCGACGGTGTCACGCGCAACATTGACAGCATCCTTACCGTCACCGAGCACACGCGACACGGCACGCAGCAGACGGCCAGCTCCGTGCAGGAACTGGCCGAACTGGCCAAGGCGCTGGAGCGCGCGATCGAGCGCTTCCGCATCGCCTGACGGTGACGGTGATGTCCACCGGTTCCCTCCCTGCGGGCACGTGCGCCGACAGCCGTCTGCCGGACATGCGCGCCAATCCTGCGCTGCTTGCACTGACGGACACGATGCGTCAGGCGCTGACCGAGACGCGCGACCTGCTGCGGCAGGGCGATCGCAGCGAGGCCATCATCGCGACGGTACGCGCGCATCTGCACCGGGTTCAGGGGGCGTTTGGTTTTTGCGGCGCGCACAGCCTGCAGGTATTCGCTGCGCTGTTGTGCGAGCTGGCCGACAGCCCCGGCATCTCGTCCGGATTGCCCGGTACCGTCCGGGCGCTGGACGCCGCGTGCAGGACACTGATTGCGGCGCTGCCCTCGTTGCAGCGAGCGCAGCCAGTTCCCGCCGGCTGGCTGATGCCTTGCTGGCGCGATGTGGCAGCGCAGCTGCCCGGTCCGGTGCCGTCGGTCGCCGCCCTGATCTCGCTGTATCCCCCGCCGACCGCTGCAGCCGAGGCTGCCCTGACGGCCTTGCTTCGTCATGTCGCATCCCGTCCGGCGAGGGCCTGTCCGTCAGCGGACATAGACAAGCTGCTGCTGGAACTGCTTCGCGCCGAGGCGGGCTCCGATGCGCTGCGCACAGCGCTGCAACCGATCACCGCAGCGATCGCTGATCGGTTGCCTTCGATCGGCCGCCGCGAGCAGCAGTTGCACTGGGCGGTGATGCTGGTCTACGCCGAATTGCTCGCCGGGGATGCGCCGTTCGATCTCGCCCTTGCAAAAAAAACGCTCTCTGCGGTCGTGCGAGTGATGCGTCATAGGCCACCGGAACGCGCTTCCGGCACCGCCTTGCCGGAAACACTGGTGCGCGAGGCCCTGCTCCAGATCGGCCTGTTTGCGCCCGCCACGCCGGTGAGCCAGTCGGTGCGCGAGGGCTTTTCCCTGTCATCGCAACTGGCGCCTGCGGACGACCGCGCTGACGCAGGCAATGCCGACGATGCCAGCCAGCTGCTCGCCCAACTGGACGAACTGGAGGCCTCATGGGCCGGCATCGATCAGGCAGAGCGGCACCGGCGTCTGGACGCGCTGATGCCCGCATTGCGAAGTCATCCGGTCGGCGCCGTGCTCTCTGCACGCCTGGCGGACATCGCCGCGCCTGCCGAACCGGAGCATGAGTTGCCGCTGGCCGCTGCGCTGCTGATTGTCCGAACGGTGCTGGAAGCGACGTGCGGTATCCGCGAGGACGAGGGTTTGCGTCAGCGAGCAGGCAAGGCGATCGAGACGCTGGCCGCGCGATCAGGCAGCGGCTGGACCTCGTCACAGCAGCAGTGGGCGTTTCTGCAATCCCTTGCACCGGGCTTGCCCGTGCCGGCCGCACGCCGTGCGCTGAAGCACGCCGTCTCGTCGGCCCTGACCGACACCGAGCAGCGGCTGGACATCCTGCTCGACTCCGGCGAATCCGCAGCGCTGAAGCGCGAAATGGGCGAGATGCTCGACATCGTCGCCGGTGCGTTCGCGGTCGCGGGTGCGACCGAGGCAGTGTCGATGGCCGCGTCGCTGCGGCAGGCACTGGAGGAAGCCGATCCGACGGCATCCGCATCGGTGGCCTCGCAGTGGGTGCAGCTGAGCGCATGGGTCGATGTCTGGCCTGAACAGGACTACGCGCCACAGAGTCCCTGCAGCGAAGCTGAGGATACCTTGGAGGGCGTTCCAGAACCCGTGGTCGAGAGCACTGGCGACCCCCACCCTGATGCGGCTGAGCCGCCTCTCCACACGCCGGTGTCTGTCAGCGCCAGCTCGCCTCTGGGACAGATTTTTATCGAGGAGGCGACACAGCGGCTCTCGCGGCTCAGGGAGAGCTTGT
>JACCEC012721400.1_pt1 | contig 12944 bp, 14 predicted proteins | sample 7450121 | NCBI WGS metagenome assembly JACCEC01 (sample SAMN15323455, study PRJNA562643) | freshwater metagenome | isolation source: river surface water | place: USA:Blue River Watershed | collected 2017-08-18 | reverse complement strand
ATAGTCTGTAAATTTTGGTTCACCGTCGGCAGTTATTGCCAAATGCTCCCCAAAAGCTATTTAGTTGTTTGATTGACTATACAATCTTATCAACTTTCGGCAAAATTACGCAAATTCTACTTAGGTTAACTAAAATTACTCGGATTTGGTTTGAGGTTTTCACGAAATTGGGAAGTTTTGAGGAGGTGCAATAAGAACATTCATACAAAGCCTCTGTTTTTGAGGAATATTTTCCCCATTTTCGCACAAATTAGAACATTAAACATGATGGTACAGAAATTTAAGTTATCAATATAAATTGATGCAATGAGTCAATTATCAAACACTAAAATATATACTACCATGAAAAAAATACTTTTGATTTTAACCACTCTCATAGGAATATACGGTTGTAATACAAAATCGACTAACTCAGACGCTGAAATTGCAAAAGCGAAGCAAGCAGCCGTTGATTCGATGAAGCAGGTAAACTTGATTAGTCAACAACAAAAACAAATAGATTCGTTGAAAACCGTTGCTGAAACTAAAGCCGCTAAGTCAAATACTGCGGTTGTAGCTTCTTCGGCCAATGCTTACACTTCAAGTTCAAGAACTACAACTCCTTCAACACCAGTGAGTTATGCAAGTGCTAAAAAGAAGAAAAAAATGAATAATGTAGCCAAAGGTGCTATTATTGGAGCTGGCGTTGGAGCGTTAACGGGTGCGGTTGTATCTAAAAAGAAAGGTCAAGGTGCGATAGTTGGTGGCGTACTTGGAGCTGGTGCAGGAGCAGGTGTCGGGGCTGTAATTGATAAAAAACAGAAGCAAAAAGAGAATGTGATTTATTTTAGATAATAGTAAATCAGTCAAACAAATACTTAGGGGAAGATAACCAAAATTATCTTCCCCTATTTTTTGAGTTTTTTTTATGTTTGAACTAAAATTAGCAACAAATCAGAAGAAACAACGTTTTGTAAATCAAAAAATAGATTTTCTCTAATAAAATTAATGAAAAAACCAGCGTTTTTATTACTTGCTTTAACACTTCTTGCATCGTGCCGAAAAGAATTGGCCAGCTTTCAGAAGTCTCCAAACATCAATTATACTACCAGTAAAAAATCGATAGCAATTCCACTCGAAGGTATTAACCCCAAACAGCCTAATCTGATTGTTTCTACCCGAGATTCATACACTTTTATCGAACCAAGCGAAAGTTTCAAGTCAGAAACTAATGAAATAACGACTCAAAATACCCAAATCAATGACGATGGAGGAAGAAAAAAGCAAAAAAATGTGAGCAAAAAACAAGAAACGTTTTTTGAAAAAGTATTCCCAAATCAGCATTCAAAAGATAAAAAAACTGTAAAAAAGCGTAGAAAACCAGTTCCGCTTAACTCTACGATTTATACGGGTTTAGTTATTTTAGGAATTGCAATCTTCCTTGCTCTGGTTTCACTCAACTCACTTTCCATACTTTTTGGCATTGCTTCTCTTTTCTTTCTTTACTTAGGACTAAAAAAATATTTTCGCAGAAAACGCCGACGTGATATTTTTAGATAAAATTACTCTCGATGCCGAAGTACAAATGCTCGATTTCGTTCGTACGATTTCTTGATGGATTTCAGCTTCTCATCGGCAAGCCCTATTTTTTCAATTTGTTTAATAGAGACCTCATAATAATCTGCCAGATAGTCTCGCAAACTGTTTCGATGCTCAGCTCGCTTGAACGGGCAAATAGTGTCTTCTTTTTTGAGCAATTCATTATAGTCTTCTCTCAAAAATGAAAGCTCCATATCTTCTACTTCAGCTAAAAGAACGTAAAGTTTTTCGGTATCATTCACAAAAGGAAGAATAAAACTTATGGTTTTGACTAAGTGCCGAACAATGATGTAGTCTTCTTTTCCCCAGTGATAGATTTGGTCGAATGCTAAATCAACTAATTGTTCAAAACTAAACTCTCGAATATGAATATTCTTCTGTTGCAATAAAGCTGCTTCTTTCGATACGGTATTACTAAGTGCAGCCTTTTTGATGATATGGCCTAAATAATCTATGCAATTGAGTGCGGTGGTTGGGTCGTTTACAGCAGGAGAAATAGCCTTGATAGCGATATCAACCAGCTGACGAATACCAAATGGAATATCTTGCTCATAACTACGAAACTTGCTGATAATAAATTGATTAGCAATTTTTGTTCGATTTTTTTGGTAAAATTCTCGTTCGGATTCTACATATTCAATTTCAATCAAAGGCATACCTTCCAAGATGAAACTTCCTACGTGTGGCTTAACGATTATTTTCGATTGATTATCAGATGGAATTATTTTAAAGAGCTTGTTGTATAAAATCGAATCTAAATAGCCACTTTCTTTATTCAAAATTAAAAGTCGATTTGATTCCGAGAAATTCAAAGTAGAAGTGTCGTATAATACATCTATTTCATTTACCGTTCGTTTGGCTATATTCTGTGTAATGCTTGACGCATTGATGTTGTCAACTACATGATGAATAAATAATGGGAATACCAAAAGAATCAAATAAAACGACCCAACGATACCGAATTTCGGGTAAATGAGCGAAGCATCCGAAAGACCAAAGTATTGCAAACCCATCAGATAACCCACGCAGGCCAAAAATGACCAAAGAAAAAAACGACTAAAATGGTCATATTCAAAGAAAGACCGAATGATGCGGGGGGAAAACTGTACAGAAGCCAACTGCAAGGCCACAAATACAAACGAAAATGTAGTAACAACCAGCGTAGCTATAATACTGGCTAAAGTTGAGAGGTAACCATCAAGCAATACACCTTCTTGCCCTTTTCGCAGAACGTGAAGAATTACAGTAAGTGTTGCCACAATCACATAGGCAAGTAGTGCCAAGTATCGCCAATCCTGTTTAATAGATTCGTGTAATAAGAGTAATTTACGCTTCAACTTTTATGTATTTTGATTCTGACTATAAAAGTACAGAAAAGACACAGCAGTCTGATAATCACTCAATAAAAAATAGACGCTTCAAAAAAACAGGTATTTTTACGCATACCCTCATTGTTGAAGTTAGCTAACTTTGCAAACACTCGACAACCCAAAACAAGTGAAGCGATTATGATTGCATTGCTTCAAAAGCTGCTAAAACTGCAGTCTTTTAGCAATTTTGTAAAAATGAGCTAAAGAATGCGTTAATTTAATGATAAACTCAGTATTGTCAGTATTTTTACTGTCTTATCAACCAATTTTATACCATGAAAACTCTTTACTTAACACGCCGCCAACAAATAGAGATAAACGATATAATGTATTTACAAAGCGAAAGTAACTACACGTTAATTCATACTATTAATCAAGCAAAAACTATTGCTTCACAAACACTTCATCTCATTCACTCTTCTATCAATTATGATAATTTTGTGCGTATTAGTCGAAGTTATATTTTAAATATTGAGCATATTTCAACCTACAGTCTTGAGAACAATAAGCTCACTTTGAAACTATCGAATGGTGAAAAATTTATAGCCTCAAGAAGAAGAATCAAAAACTGTTTAGATAAAATTAAAATTGCACAAAAGCGTAGCAGTGAGTTGAAAGCTTAGTTAACTCAAGATTAACTTAATTCAAACACCGACGATTTTTTGCTTAATCAACAGTTGTTATATAAATTTCGCTTGAAACAAAAACAAGTAATTTATATTTCTTTCTTTTTACGATTCGCGAGCTTTATTTTTTTAAGTGGTAAAAGCGTTATATTTGCACGATAAACTCAAAGATTTTATCCTAAATGAAGCAATACCACGATTTACTAAAGCATATCCTCGAAAACGGCACAAAAAAAACTGACCGCACTGGCACGGGTACTATCAGCGTTTTTGGCTACCAAATGCGTTTCAATCTGCAAGAGGGTTTTCCACTCGTTACGACCAAAAAAGTACACACCAAATCTATCATTCATGAGTTACTTTGGTTTATTAAAGGCGAAACAAATATTGCTTATTTGAAAGAAAATGGTGTTTCGATTTGGGACGAATGGGCTGACGAAAATGGTGATTTAGGACCTGTTTATGGCAAACAATGGCGTAGTTGGGAAGCTCCAAATGGCCAAGTAATTGACCAGTTGAAAGATGTGTTAAATCAACTAAAAAAATCGCCAGATTCACGCCGAATCATCATTTCTGCTTGGAATGTAGGCGAATTATCACAAATGGCATTGATGCCTTGTCATGCGTTTTTTCAGTTCTACGTGGCTGATAATAAGCTTTCTTGCCAACTATACCAACGTAGTGCCGATGTATTTTTGGGTGTTCCGTTCAATATTGCTTCGTATGCACTTTTTACGATGATGGTAGCTCAAGAGTGTGGTCTCGAAGCCCATGAATTTATCTGGACAGGTGGCGATACGCACATTTATTCCAACCATTTAGAGCAAGTGGCTACCCAACTTTCTCGTGAGCCACGAAAATTACCCAAAATGACATTAAACCCTGAAGTAAAAAGTATTTTTGATTTCAAATTTGAAGACTTTACACTTTCTGACTATGACCCATATCCAGGAATAAAAGCTCCAGTAGCTGTATAAAAAGAAAGCCGTTGCGATTGCAACGGCTTTCTTTTTAGTACAAAGGTTTTTAGTGTTGACGAAGTTTGTCGAGGTTTTGCTGACAACTCTCCATTAATTATTTACGGTCACCAGCCAAAGCAATACCACGTGAGGATTGCGTAGTGATTACAAAATCTTTTTTCAATTTCTCAGTACCTACTTCTACAACGAAAGTATATTCACCATCAAGTAAGTTTGACAAATCGAATGCTTTTACGTATTGTGTATCATTCGATGGGTAATCGTAGAAAAACACATTACTTTCTTTATCAACTAAAGAGATTTTTGTTTTTTGTTTTGAAGGGTTTTCAAATGCTACTTTGAAACGTAAGCTTCCTAAATCTTGTACGCTCAATACATTTTTTTCAGTTGAAACAACTTTACCAGCTGCTTTCGTTTGAGCCATTCCTTCAGTTGTAGCAGTTGCTAATGTGAATACTACTGCTAATGCTTTGATGATATTTTTAGTGTTCTTGTTCATTTTCTTAATTGTTTAAAGTATGTTTATTAATAAAAATGTGAATGGAAAAGATTAATTATTGCTCGCTAAAGAAACTCCTCTAAGAGTTTTGGTAGTGATAGTGAAGTCTTTTGTTAATTTTTCTTTACCTGTTTCTACTACGAAAGTATATTCACCGTCAGTTAAGTTAGAAAGGTTAAAAGCTCTAACGTATTGAGTATTACCGTATGTGTACTCATCGAAAAGTACATTGTTTTCTTTATCGAGTAAATATATCTTCGTTTTTTGTCGCAAAGGGTTCTCAAAAGCTAACTTGAAGCGAAGACTACCCATGTCTTGAACGCTTAGGTTTGAAACCGTAGCTGTTGATGTCGTTTTTCCTGCGGCAGGCGTTCCTGCGGCAGGCGTTCCTGAAGCAGCTTTCGCTTGTGCCATTCCTTTTGTTGCAGTTGCCGAAACAATTGTCGCAGCAAGTGATAGTGCTAATGCAAATTTCTTCATAATTTTCTTTGTTTTTGTTTTCTTTGGAGTGCGATTATTAAAAAGTTAAAACTATAAAAAGTCATATCAATTATTTATCTCCGTCGAAAACCTTTGTGCTGCAAATGTATGTAAGTATCTGAACACAAGTCAATTAAGAAATCATTAATTTCAAAAAGTTGTTTTAAAATTATAGAAGAATATTAGAATATTACAACGTTTTTCGGAATACTTCAAGAGAAAGTTCGAATAATCCTATTAAATTAATAGACTAAATAGTAGTCAAAATATCACTTTTTTGAGCCAGTTTGCAATACTTCCTTATAATAGTACAAAAACCGATTTTTTGACCGATTTTAAGCGTTTTCACCAAATATTCTTTTTCAAAGATTATGTAGAACTTTATTTTTAAAATATTTTAACAAATAATATTGCAGAACAATTTTCTAAATTGTTTCTCGTCAACACAATTTAGAAAATTGTGTTACGATGCCGTTTATGTAAATGCCTTGGTAGAAATATCAAAAAATTCGTAAATCGTCGTTGAAAAAATCGTAAATCGTTAAAATGCTAAAAGTAAAAAACTATTCAAAAAGCTACAATAACCACACAATAGTGGCAGTTGAAGATTTAGAAATTCCAGAAGGCATTCATTGGGTGAAAGGAATCAATGGCTCAGGGAAATCAACTTTCTTTCGTTCGGTGGCAGGAATTATTCCTTTCGATGGTGAAATTTCATGGAATAATCTTGACATCAGAAAAGATGCAGTTACGTACCGAATGCAAGTAAATATGAGCGAAGCCGACCCACTTTATCCAGATTATTTATCGGGTTATGATTTATTAAACTTCATTGCCGAAGCAAAAAAAGCAGAAACTTCGCAGCTTCAGCAACTTGCCGAAGTGTTGGGTGTAGATGTCTATTGGAAATCAGCTATCGGCACTTATTCGAGTGGAATGCTCAAAAAAATCTCGCTATTAAGTGCATTTCTCGGAAAACCCAGCTTAATCATGCTCGACGAACCCCTCATTACAATTGATGACCGTTCAGTGCAGATTGTCTATGAACTCGTAAAAGAATATGCCGAACAACAAGGAGTGAGTTTCCTGCTTTCATCACATCAAGATTTCCGATTTGAGCAACTGGCCATCAAAAATATCTATTTGGTTCAAAATCAAACCATTACACAGCTATGAAAACCATCTATCGCATACTCAGCCTGACGATAACAAAAGAGTATTATCGCCAAAATGCCGTATTTATCTTTGCCGTAATGATGTTTACCTTCGGATTCTTACGTTCGAGCGAACACATCACTATTATCAAATTAGTCTTAAAATTACCTTCGATGCTCGCTCTAACCTTTTTGGTTTGGGCACTACATACGGTCAAAGTTATACTTTTTGCTTTACGGATGTTTGAGGCTAAACCCAACGAATTTCTTTATCATCTAAGGCTTTTTCCAGCTCCCAAACGTTACCTTGCTTTGGGATTAATGCAATTCAATCTTATTCAACTAACTTTTCTGTATTCGCTATGGATGATAAAAATCGGTATTGAAGAAAAGCAATTCTTGGCTACATTAATCATTAGTTGCTTTAATATCATCTTTATAGTAGTAGGAATCATCGTTTACGAATACCGCATCAAACACCCAAATGTTGTTCGAACTTCACCAAAACCCATTCAAAACCTTCTCGGTCGTTTGCGAACCCCACCCTATCTTTTTTTTATCCGCTATTTGTTTAGCAAACAGCCAGTATTAATGTTACTGAGTAAACTTTTTACTTGTTTTATACTTGCAGGCATGTGTGGCCTCTACCCTACCGATGCTTACGACGAACGCCTCTTGGCTCTCGGAGGGCTTTTCGTAGCGACTGGGCACACCGTTATCTGTCAACAATTTTTCTTTTACGAAAACCAGTTCCTATCGTTCAGTCGTAATCTTCCGCTCAGTTCTCAACAACGGCTTTTAAGCTACGCTATGACCTATTCATTGTTGCTTATTCCCGAATTGATTGTTTTACTTCGTAATCTTCCCGAAGGCGTGAGTTATCTTTTTGCTCTACAACTCATTACTTTTGTTCTTTCAATGGTATTTCTCAATCACCATACGCAGTATATAAATAATGTATCAAACGATGCTTATTTACAACGGTTGTTTTTTACAGGAATTCTGTTTTTGCTATTGATAATGTTCAAAATTCCTGTAATTTTGATGGCATTAGTCAATTTCTCGCTGGCTATTTTCGTTTTCCACAAGAACTATTATCAAAGCCAGCCTTCTTAAATCCAATAGCTATGATTCGTTTCTTATTTTTATTTACTTTTTTATCATCTATTTGTTCGGCACAGGGTATATTCAAACTTTCAGGTGAAGTACAAAATCCTACCGAACGAAAAGTTTTAATTACACTGTACCGAGACTGGGTGGGTGAAGAAGAAGAATACGAAATCAAACTTAATGATAAAAACCAGTTTAGTTTCAGCACGACCCTCAACCACGTGGCTTACATTGATTTTTATTACGCCGACCAAGGTTTTCATTATTGGATTATCGAGCCAGAAGATGATATTTCGATGAAGTTTACGCCCAAAAGTTTTTGGACATCGCTCAAATTTTCTGGAATGGGTGCCGATAAACTGAATTACTACGTAAAACAGCGAGAAAAATTTGAAGAAAAACGTGACTTTGAAAAAGAAGCCGATGCCCTTAGCAAAGCTCCGCAAGAACAATATTTCGATTTTTTAGATAATGAACAACAAGTTCAAATCGAATTTCTCGAAAAAACACCTTTCCTTTCGGACAACTTTATCCAATCTCGAAAAGCCGATATAATCGGTACGCTACAAAACTATAAAGTCAACTTCTTATCAGGTAGCAAATACACTTCTTGGACCGAGGAGAAAATAAAAAATTCATTAAAAATTGAAGAACTCCCTGACTCTGTGCAAGCACATTCGCTCGAATACGGCAATATGTTTCAGAACCTCATGGATTTGTTTGTGGCGAAATCGGCCGTTAGAAAACGAAAAGATTTGACCGAACTTGAAGAAATTAATCTCATAAAGTCTTCCTATTCTCGTGCTTATTTCTCTTTTCAATTGATAGAAAGAGTAACGGCCTTCAAACTAAAAAGTATGATTGAAGCCGAAAGCATAACGCCAAAAATCCAGTCAATGGTCGATGATTTTCTGGCAACCGCTACGAGCCGAGACTACAAAAATTATCTTTCTAAAAAAGTAAGTTTCTCAAAAACGCTGGCCAAAGGTTCGCCCGCCAAATCATTTAAACTAAAAGATTTAGATGGAAAAGAAGTTTCGCTCAAAGATTTTCTTGGCAAAACGGTTTATCTTGATTTTTGGGCAAGTTGGTGCGGGCCGTGCATTTATGACATGAAATTTATGGAAACGGTGAAGGCAAAGTTTCAAGATGAAGTAGTTTTTATTCAAATTTCACTTGATAATGATGCAGAATGGCGTGAAGCCATAAAAATGTATGATGTAAAAGGAATTAATTTAAGAGCCGACGAAAACAGTACAATTACCAAAAACTACGGCGTAACGGGTATTCCTGCTTACTATTTGATTGATAAAAAAGGAAATTTTGCGGTTTCACAAGTAAGCGACCCCAGCAACGACGAAGGGCAAGAATTAATCAGACAGATTGAAGAGGTTTTACAGAGAAAATAATAAATTTCGGACTTGAGTCCGAAACAAAATAAAAATCCGTTGTTCCTTTAGCAGCCTATTTCAATAGGTAAATACAATAATATGTTAAAACACATCACTATAATACTACTTAGTCTCTTATCCTTCCTAACATTCGCCCAAGAAGAAAACCCCTATGAAGCCTATAAAGTAAAATGGATTGGAAAACCTGCCCCCGATTTTAAGTATAAAGATATTAGCGGCAAAGAATTTTTCTTATCCGACCTCAGAGGAAAAGTTGTTTTAATGAACTGTTGGTTTATCAACTGCTCTGGTTGCAGAATTGAATATCCTGGACTACAAAATCTAAAAAACAGACTCGAAAAACAACACAAAGCCGACCAAATCGTACTACTTTCGCTGGCTCTTGATGCTAAAGAACAACTACAAGAATACTTAAAGAAAATGCCACTCAATTTCTTTCACATGGCCGATGCTGGCGAAATCACCCAAGGTACTTTTGGTGCTTTAGGATTTCCAACTAACCTAATTATCGACCAAAATGGCATTATTCGTCACATTAAACTCGGTGGCTCACCCCAATCAGCCGATGATATTGAATATGAAATGTTGCAATTATTGAAAAAGTAATCAAAAACTCATTTTTCGTTATCTATGTTTTTCGGAAGATGCCCTTCTCTGACGTAATTTTTATAAAATCTAAAAAAAGTTCCTCCCTATTGTTTCCTTGGGTCATCCTTATTTTTGCCCAATCATCAATTTCTCACTTGGTCGGTCATTCAAAACTCCCATACATTTGATGCAACAAAACGCAACAAATTATGTGGACATCTATCCTCAAAAGAATCTTAAATATTAGTAAGGCACAAGCACATGCTGCACTTGATAATGTCGAAGACCCTGTGCAAATGATGCAACTGGCAGTAGCTGAATTAGAAGCCTCAATCATTAAATTATCGAAGGCAGTGGCCGTGGCAATGGCCAATCAGAAAAAACTGCAAAAAGACCACGAGCAGTTTAAGCTCGAAGCTATTTCGTGGTATCAGAAAGCAGCTTTAGCTATGCAAAATGGCAATGAAGAATTGGCCAAAAAGGCTTTAACTCAAAAAACACTCGCCGAGAAAAAAGAAATAGAATATGGCCTTTTGGCCAAAAATGCTTACAAAATGGTCGAGCAACTCAATGCTAAGTTAGATGAATTTAAGCTAAAACTTGAAGAAACCGCCACCAAACAAAAGATTTATGCCGCACGAGCCGAAACTGCCAAAGCACAAAAACAAATTGCAGAATCGCTCGGTGGGCTAAATGCAAGTGCCTTGGCTAATCTCGAAAAGTATGAAGATAAAATTAATCAATTAGCCGCCGAAGCAGAAAGTTTTTCAGCCATGAATTCGGCAAAAAACAGCCTTAATCGGGAATTCCGAGAAATTGAAACTGAGCTAAATGTTCAGTCAGATTTTGAACAATTAAAAGCACAAGTGGAGCAAAAAAAAACAACAGAGAAGCCACTTAATTTAGATACAATCGAGACAAAATTTAAAGAAATGGAAGCTCAGCAGCAGCCAAAAATCGAACAAAAACCAGACTTAAATAAATTATTAAACGAATTTTTTAAACAGTAAAAAGCTATGTCTATCAACTTGAAAAAAGGAGGTTCGATTAACCTCAGCAAAGAAATGACCAAACTCAACAAAGTAATGATTGGGTTGGGTTGGGAAAAAACTAACATGAATATCGACCTCGATGCGTCAGTCTTTATTTTGGGCAGTAATCAAAAACTCATCGCCGATGATTATTTTGTGTTTTACAATAATCTAAAATCTCCTGATGGAGCCATTCAGCATACGGGTGATAATCGCACGGGAGCAGCCGAAGACGACGACGAAATCATTTTGGCAAACCTTGAAACCATTTCACCAAATGCCCAAGAGTTAGCCATTTGTGTTTCGATTCACGATGCCATTAACCGTGGACACAATTTTGGCTTACTAAAAGATGCTTACATCCGTATCGTTGATGTTGATTCTAAAAAAGAAATCACCAAATATGATTTAGATATTTCGCACGCCTTTGATAACGCCGTGGTGTTTGCACAAGTCAGAAAGTCGGGTAATGAATGGCATTTCTCGGCCAATTCGCAAGGGTCAATTGCCGAATTACAAGGCTTGGTTGATATGTACGCTTAATAAATTCAGACAATGATAAATCTAACAAAAAACGCAAGAATCTCGCTCGAAAAAAACGGAATCGAGTTAAAAGAAATAACCGTTGGCCTTGATTGGGGAAGTATCAAACAAAAAAGTTTTTTCGGTTTACTGAATACGCAAGAAGCCGTTGATTTAGATGGAAGCGTGACGCTTTTCGATAAATTTATGAACGAAATCGAAACAATTTATTACGGAAATCTAACATCGAAAGATAAAACAATCAGGCACAGCGGCGATGACCGAATCGGCGATTCGTCAGCCGATAATAAAGATAACGAAGTGATTAGTATTAATCTTGAACGAATATCAAACGAGGTAGATAGTATTTATTTTTACCTAAATTCATACAAACAGCAAGATTTTGCTACGATTCCATACGCAAAAATCCGAATCATTGAGGGCAAGCACCATAATCCAAAACAAGTTTTTGCTACATTCAATTTATCGACGGATGATTCTTACCGAGGCTACGTTTCGATGTTGATGGCAAAACTCAAACGTGTAGGCACTCGCTGGGAATTTACGGCATTGGGGGAGCCTGTTTCGGCTAAAGATATTGCCGAAACCATCAGATTGATAAAACACAATTATGTGTAAGGTTTCGTATTGTAGTAGAGACGTAGCAGTGCTACGTCTCTACCTCGTTTTCGAGCAAATGGGATGCGGTCATCGCACGATTCGCTCCACAAAATTATTTTTTCCTTCTTCCTAAATACTCCTCTATTTCAACCAAACTAAGAGCATTAAAGGTCATATTTTTTGTCAATCCACCTTTGCGAGCAGCAGCCACGCCGTAGTGCATATCATGGTAGCCTTGCATTTCGTGAGCATCGGGGTTTATACTTAGCATAACATTTCGGTCGAGGGCATATTCTATCCAACGCCAATCGAGGTCAAGTCTATATGGACTGGCATTGATTTCTATTACTACACCATTAGCAGCACAGCAATCAATAACTTCCTTATAATCAATCGGGTATCCTTGTCGAGAAAGTAATAATCGGCCCGTTGGGTGTCCTAAAATTGTTGTGTACGGATTCTCGATAGCACGCACCAAACGCTCGGTTGCACGAGCTTGATTCATGGTAAGATTTGAGTGAACTGATGCTACGATATAATCAAAACTTGTTAAAACTTCATCAGGATAATCAAGTGACCCATCGCCTAAAATATCTGATTCGATACCTTTCAAAATCTTAAACGGTCGGTCAATAGATAGTTTTTTGTTTAATTGCTCAATCTCGGCGTGCTGTTGTTGCACTTTCGTAATCAATAAACCACTGGCATACGTAGCAGACTGCGAGTGGTCAGCAATGCCCAAATATTCAAAACCTAATTCTTTACAATAAGTAGCCATTTGTTCGAGCGAATGTTGACCATCAGAATACGTTGAATGGTTGTGGAGAATCCCCTTTAGGCTTTCCCAAGTAACCAAATCTTCGTTCTTATTTTTTTTAATCCACTCAAATTCGTTTACACCCTCACGCATTTCGGGAATAATGTATGGCACACCAAATTTTTCATAAATAGCAGTTTCGGCCGACTCTTGGGT